>Ga0102941_1000077_pt1 | contig 37389 bp, 17 predicted proteins | sample SalPonR2_C_D2_MG_FD_79281 | JGI IMG/M metagenome (GOLD analysis project Ga0102941, IMG submission 79281) | Salt pond soil microbial communities from South San Francisco under conditions of wetland restoration - Salt Pond MetaG R2_C_D2_MG | ecosystem: Environmental > Aquatic > Marine > Intertidal... | reverse complement strand
TTAAAAAAGGCTCGAATATACTCTATATCATGTCCGGCAAAAGCTGTATCAAAATTGGAAACATGTTTCTGAAGTGCCTGTTTAGAAAGATGATCAATTACTCTTCCTTCTCCTCCTGGTCCTGCTCGCTCGACCATTTTTCCAACTACTCCACTATAAACAGTATAAATATTCCAATCTCCTTCAGGTACGTTCCATTTTAAAACAGTATCCTGGTTAAGTTTATTCATAAGATTTATGGTTTGTTTTTCATCCTGAGAATAAGCCATAACTGACATTAATGGTAACGGTCTTTTAAATCTGACCTGTCTTAAAGCCAATTGCTGAAGATTGTCATTAACTTTAATTGGTTGCTTTATTTCAGATATTTCTGCATCTATTCCATCAGTTAGTAATAGTGATTTCTGCTCATAAAATAAAGATCTATTTATCTTCTTCCCTCCGGAGACCTCCTGTTTGCGAACCACCATTCTACGAGCAGTATTTTTAGGTCCTATCCAGGGTCCTCCCAAAGGCCAACCAGATGTATTTGCTATATCAATACCTAAATTTTTCTTTTGGGATACTTTGAGGGTATAATCCAGCATTTCCATCCATTTAGGAGAAAGGAAATCAATAAATTTATCTTCATATCCTTTTACACCATAAATAGGAGTTATTTCCAAACCTCCCAGACCAACATTTTTATATTTATTTAAATTTCTTTTAAGATTCTTTTTATCAACTGCATTACCTGGCCACCACCATCTTGCCCAGGGTTTGGTCTGTTTTGATATCTTCGGCCAGGCTACCTTCGATTCTTTTTCAGTTTTATTAACTGAACATTGAATGAACAAAAATAGAATAATAATTAGGATTGATATCTTTATTAACTGTTTCACAATTGTTCCTTATCTTTGATTATTATAAATAATTTTATGGTGACTGCAAAAAATGCCAGGTAGATCATGATCATTGAATTTATTTGCCAACTTTTTCTTGGATATAATTTTTGCAGCCACCATAGAATTTACTTACTATAAGTTAAATTTATTTTCTTTCCATTTTGTATATTTCACTTCCAGCTAACAAAAAGCAACCCAGACCATAATCTTCAAAATCTGGCTTCGTATCATATTTAACAGGTTGACCTGCACTCGGCTGTTTACCTGTTGACTGAACATATCCTAAAAATCCATTGTCATGTAAAGCTTCCTTGGACATTGCGTTCCAGCCTTGAATAGCAGTAGAACGATATTTATCAGAATCCAGTACCCCGTTATTAATTCCCCAGGCCAATCCATATGTAAACAGAGCAGTTCCTGTGGTTTCTTTTCCACCATAATGGTCTGGGTCATGTAAGCTGACATTCCAGAATCCATCTTCCCTTTGTACTTTTTTAATTGCCTCTGCCATTTCACGATAGGTTTGCAAATATTCACCTCTATGGGGAGTATCTTCTGGAATAATATCCAGAACCTGGGCTAATGCGGCAAAAACCCAACCATTGCCTCTTGACCAATAACAGTCTTCTCCATTTGGTTCTGTATAGGGCGGATCAAAATCCTTGTCTCTCCACCAGAGATGATCAACAGGATTGTAAAGACCATTATCGCCATGTTTGTTTTTAGTATACATGTAGATATCATACATTTTTTCATAGTAGCGGCAGTCATTTTCCAGTTTACCCATTTTTGAGAGAACCGGCATACCCATATAAATCGCATCAATCCAATCCCAGTCATCATTTTGGGGAGTGTTGATCATCATTTTCATATTGGCTTTTAGTTTTCTTATTCTTTTAGGCTCAGGATCCATTCGATATAAATCAATATAAGTTTTACCAGCACACTGATTATCTGCATTTCTGGTATTATTACCACCTCTTAAACCCCAATTATGAGAGCTTGCCCACTGAACAGTATATTCATAGTATCTCTCTTCAGGTGAGATATCATAGAGGGCCATCAAGCCATCATAATAAACACTTCTTGTCCAAATATGGCTCTGAAATTTCTTCCTGGGTTTCCGCCCCCTTATAACTTCTTCACCAGGATCAGAACGTTTATTCATAAAATAATTATTTGCCTTTCTCATATCTTTCAATACACTTTCTCTCTCAGGAAGATCTTGAGAAAATCCGTTAGTAATTAAAAGTATTCCTAGCGTGAGAATTGGAATTATTCTCTTCATTACCTCACTCCTTTTTGGTTAAAAATTAAGAATTAGCTAACTCTAAAATATTTATAAGTTTTCTAATAAAATTCCAAATTTGATGCAATTAATATTGATCCAATGTCTTTAGTAAAATTTCTTCTCCTGTTTTATTACTTGATTGTGCACATTATTAGTTTCCCATTACAAATTAATATTTGAAATAATATAGTTTTAGTCTTGACGGAGCTGGAATGCTTTTTGACCTCGCCCTGTCTCGATTAGCCGGAAGAGTTTCCCAGCGCAAATAATACCTGCCGTTTTTAGAAACAGAATCTCCGGTATTTTGTTTCCAGTGTACCTGTACTCCTTCTAAATTAGTTTGAGGTTCGTTTAAAGATTCAGGTACTTTAGACTTTAAGTCAAGTCTATCTACTATTTCTAGAGTGTTGGAATCCAGTATCCATCTACCCTTACCAATATATTGATTATACCAATTCATAGATAATTTACCATCTCTTATTTTTAATGCACTTCCCCAAACTTTACACGGTATAGATCCCCTTCCTTCAAAATTCCATCGTTTATCCCAATTACTTAATCGATTAACATTCCATTTACTATTTTTCCATCTGGTTAAATATATCTGACTGTCACCCTGTTTGTCATATTTGTGGTAAATAATTACTGGTCTTCCTTTTTTATCAAAACTAACTTTATGTTCCATATTAATTAATCCACCTTCCGGTTCTACAGGATCAACTATAACATCTTTGTTATCCGGGGTGATTGGTAAGGAAACGGATTTTCCACCTACAGTCTGCCAATTTTTAAAATCACGGCTTTTAATGTATGAGATATCATGGTTGGTTTCACAATCAGGAGTGTTTCTCCACATCCAGACAATGTGATACCACCCCTTTGGTCCCACTTTTGGAGGGGCAGGATAGGAATTCATATCATAATTAGAACCATTAAATAAAGGTTGCTCTAATAATCTTTGCCAGGATTTAGTCTCTAAATTATATACATTTACCAAGCGTTTCCCCTTTCCACTACCTCCACTTCTATAAATAAATAGCAATTCTCCTTTTTCTCTATTTTTAATAAACATAGGATAAGTAACAGACTGCTCCAATTTTCCAGTCATTTTATTTATTTTTTGTAGACTTTGGACATTATAAGGCTTTCTACTGCGATAATATACTAAACTATCATTATGCATATTTCCAGAAACGTGCAGATAACCCTCACGGTCCATTGCCATTTCAATAGAATTATGAGAATCCCAGCCTAATTTTTCTGCAAATAAATGTTTTTTAGCCCATTTTTTATCACCAATATTTCTGGAAGCTAATGTCATTATCCTATTTTGATCATAATATCCGACAAATTGTTTGTTCTTGTGGGTTAATAGAGAAAAACCAACTGGATGTCCTGACCAAACACTATCTATTACGGTTTCTTCTATTACAATCGGTTCATCTTTAGTTTCTATATTACAACTTGTATTCGAAAATAAAAGTAGTATAATTACTAATAAATAACGATAATTTAATTCATTACCTAAAGAAGACATAATAGACCCATCTTTTTTAAATTTGACTGAGCTTCCCATACCTGGAAAATTAATTTATATTTACTATTTCTGATAACTGGTTCCTCATAATTTAATCGTTTCAAAGGATACAGATTCTTTTGTTTAACACCAAAAATTTGCTCGAATGTTTTGTAGGATGAGCGAGCTTCAGTCATCATCTTTAAATTACCTTTGGCTTTATTTACCAATACTACCTAAAAAGAAGCCAGTCATAGGTACTTGATAGTAACCCTGTGCATTGAGTGCTACATCTTTTCTATAAACCGGATCCTGCATCAAAGTCACTTCTCTTTGGCTTGACTCTACAGTAGTTGTGTAAATTCTAATTTCATTTTCTAAACAGGTAACAATTTCTTCCCGCCAATCTCCAAATAGATCAGCAGTCATCTTAAACCGACCTTCAATATTTTTATTGATTTCTGGTCCCTGCCATTTAAAAACTTCATTCTCACTCAAAAACTCTCTGAGTGGATCTCCATCCCACCAAACAAGAGTTGCTTCACCACTGGTTGGAGGCGTATTTCCTTTGATCTGTTTACCTTTAACAGTATAAAAATGACCCTGTTTAGCCCATATCTCCATTCCAGGATAACGTGGATCAATATCGGCAACAAAGGCTTGATCTACTTTATCATCAGCAACAGGCCGATCAGTTCCAAAAATCATTTGACCATTTTTTGCATCCCATAAATTTACACCGTTTGCAGGATGGGGGTCTTCATAACTATACCAAATCTCCATTCCAGGTCTCTGTGGGTCCGCATCTGTAAGATAAAACTCATCAGTATGACCATATCCAGTACTCCATAGCGTTTTACCATCATTATCAATAGCAATTGAGCCATATAGAATTTCATCTTTACTGTCCTCATCTATATCACCTATATCAATATTATGTCCGGACTGTCCCTGGTATCTCCAACCGGCTTTTTGATTAGTCCAACGCCATGCCCTCTGCAGTTCTCCATCTTTTAGATGCCAGGCATGTATTTTTTGAAGACCATATATTCCCCGTAATACTAATATGCTGGGAGTTTTACCATCCAAATATGCTACTCCCATCATATTTCTATTCATACGATTTCCAACTTTGTCACCCCAATCACTGGGATCTCCTCTAGGAATCCACTTCTTTTTATCTATTGTTTTACCTGTTTCACCATCAAATACAGATATATACTCTGGGCCTTTAATGATTCTTCCTTCTTCATTAGCATAAGAGTCTTCGAAGCTATCAGCCTGTGGAGCAGTTTTTAAAGCAACTTCCGCTTTTCCATCTCCATTAAAATCATAGACTATCATAGGGGAATACCAGGTACCCTGGACAATATTCCAGCCTAAATCCCTTCTCCATAAAAACTCACCTGTCTTACCATCATAGGCTTCGACTTTAAATGAAGTAGAACTCTTTCCTGCATAACCGGGATCTATTTCCCCTTGTGGTCTTTTGATAATAAAATCATAGGAACCATCGCCATTCACATCTCCTATCCCAATTTTGTGAATACCTTTTTTGGATATATCTTTTTTTAATTTTATTGACCTATACTGTTTCTTAGCTGGATTAGCTGCCAAAGTTACTTTATGTGAATCTTTCTTTTCTTCACCTTCTATAACTGGAACAACCCACCAGCTATTTTTACTATCAAGAGAAACAGTTTTGTCTACAAAATTAGTGCTATTCTGAATAGGTTGATTATTTAATTTTTCACTGGAACTATTCTGACTATCTCTATATATGTTAAAGCTAATATTATCAGGATCTTTTTTCAATAAGCGCCAGCTTATAAATACCTTACCATTATCTAAAGGTACTGCGCTTAATCCACGGTTCAATTCCTCTTTAATTCGGTTCTTAGCCCATCCTAATTTAGCATCTTCATTGTAAAACTTATTTCTGTACTGATAGTAACCATAGTTAGGATGAGAATCGGGAATATCCACTTTCTGCCCAAATAAACTTGAAGCAGTGAAAATGGTTAGCAAAACTAACAGATATTTTAAAGCTTTAATACTTTTCATAATGCTTCCCTTTTTTTGATTATTACAATCAATCTGGCTCATTTTTAAAACCAACCCTTTACATAAATTCTATACTCTCTAATTCTAAATGATTCACGGCAATCTTAAGTAGATGAAATTTTATAGAATTTCTGGTTTAAATTGTTAATATATGAAAAATCTAAATTTATATATTAACACTAATAATTTTAATGTCTCCTCAAAAATATCTTCCTTCAGTAACATTATGAGACTTACAAAAAAGAAAAAATTAATCTTTACGAATTTTTTTAATTAGAGAGATATATCAAATTATTTTACTTTTCTTTATATTTTAGCCCTATTCTTAATGAAACTCATTTTATTAATGTCACCTTTCTAACTTTTGTTGCCTGTTGACTTTTAATTCTGATAAAATATATCCCAGAAGAAAGTTTTGTTCCATCAACTATATGAGAATGTAGGCCAGCACTCTTGATATAATTATTACTATTTAAAATTCTTCCTCTGATATTAATAAGCGATAGGCGTACTTTGCCCTTGTGGGGTAGTGAATATTCAACAGTAGTTGTAGGATTAAAAGGATTAGGATATATTCTATTAATCTTAAATTTTTCAATATTTTGAGTATTATTATATATAGCATTAGACTGATTATATTCAAATGCTCCCAGGTCTGGGGCAGAGCCCTGATAAGGTAAACCAATCTCAACTCCCTTATTAATGAGATTACTAGAAGAAGCTAATTTCATAAAATCTACATCTGGAAGACTTCCGTCCGACTTTCTGGAGGCAGTTAAAAGCTCTTCATTTAAACTAACAAAATCCTTATCTGTTACTTCTACTGATGAATAAAAAGAATTATGAGATACAATACATTGAGCAGTATCCAAATAAGCAGTATTTTCTCCCCTTGGCAGATACGCCAGGTTATTTTTCAATATATGCCCGTAACCAGCTACATTGATATTATCAGAATTTCTGCTTTTCCTATTGACCACATTAAAATTGACACCATTTTTATAAGCTGAATTATTAAACCATTTATTGCCTCCTAGATGATGATTTGAGTAAAAGCCATTATTTTTGTTGCGTACAGCCAAACAATATTTTATTGTATGTGTTGGTATGCTATCAGGAATTTCACTGGCAGGATCGTATGCATATCCCCCTGCTTTAAACCCATTTCCATTGGCTAGATTATCAAATGATGGTGAATAGCCATTGTAAAAGGCCCAGCAACTATCAAATGTAATAGACTCATCTGAGCGGATACAATCGAAACCATCATCACTATTAAACCAGGCCCGACAGCCGCGAAACACATTACCCTTACCTCCTTGTTCAGGATGGCATCCAAATCCATCTGTATTTCCTCCTAGTTGATCTTCAGACACATCATCATGATTTCGATAAGCATCACAATTCAAAAATAAATTATACCCACCATCATAATGTCTTAATCCTGTACCCATATTATCATGCAAACTCAGATTCTCAAAAATGTTATGATTTCCATGACTATAAATACAATAAGACTCAGTATCTGTAGTGATAGTTACCTGAACTCCTGTCATTTCCAGACCTTTAATATGTATATAATCTCCTTCTACCCAAATTCCAACTACCCGTTTGTCCTCCGGTTTGACTGCTGAAAAATCAAAAACTGGATCTTCTCCTGGATAGGCCCAATATTTAATTCTTTTATCAGGTTCTCCACTTTTATCGAGGAAAGATACGCAGGCAAAAAGACCGCTTTCTACCTTTGAGATATCACTCTCTTTGATTTCATATTTGCCTCCCCTAATATAGATAGTATCCCCGGGACTGGCTTTTTCCTGTGCAGCCTGAATCGTAGCTAGTGGTTCATTTTTTATTCCGGAATTTGAATCACTACCAGCCGGTGAAATGTATAAATCTCCTTTATATTTTTTTTCTACTACATTAAAGTTAATAACTGAAGTAGTGTCTCTTGCGCCCTCATTATCTTCTGCAATAGCAAAAATATTATGTTGTGATCCTACAGAAAATCTATCCAGTTTAATTGAAATCTCCCAGGGCTTAGATTCTTTTTTAACAATCATTGAATCATCGAGAAACCATGAAATTTGAGATATTTTGCCATCCTGGTCATTAACATCAATATTGGTTTCTAATCTCTTACCAATATCATAATATCCATTATTATACGGTCTGTTTAAAGTAATAGAAGGTCTAAAATTTGGTGGAAATCCCTGATCTGATTGTAAGATTAACCTGGGCGCATTATTGAGACTACTTTCTTTAGAATCGAATAAATATAATCCTCCATCATTCTGATTAGTTTGTATAATAGCAAAGGTTAAAATTCCATTTCCATCGTTATTAATAAACTCATCAAGAGTAGAACCAAATTGAGAGTACAAAAACACACCTGAACTATCTTTATATACTTTAATACTGGTTAATTTTTTTAATTTATCATTTATTTTATAATCTCCATTAGCCGCCTCTTCAAACCCCGGAGCATTTTTATAACATATTTCAGATTCACTCCAGTTATCCAGGCTATCAATAGTCAAACCAAATATACTAAAACTCATTGTATCACTTTTTAGACCATCAGTTAAACGTGCTTTTAAACCCAGGATTGCATCTTTAGCTTCTTTTTTATTATCCCCTAGATCAAATTTTAAATAACCGATTCTTGTCCTGGCGGAATGGTTTCTAATTTCAATATCGTCTCGAGCACCAGCACTCCTTTCTGGTCCAGATTTTTCATCATTATATAGAGTTGCATCAGCACCATGACCATCTGATGTATTAATAAAATTGCCAGCTTGCAGAAATCCTATACTTCCAAAATAAATGAAAGTTATTAGTACGCCAATTTTTTTTAAATCCATTTTTCTTCCCTTTATTGACAATCTTATTTCAGTAATAACATTTTTTTGCTTACAGTTTTATTATTAGTATCAAGTCTATAAAAATATACTCCTGAAGCTAATTCACTGGCATTATATTTTATACTATGTCTACCTCTAGCCATATGTTCTGATACTATAGTCTCTACTTTTTTACCTCCAATTGTATAAATAGTTAATTGAACTTTCTCTCTCTGTGGTAAGTTATACGTTATGTTTGTCCTAGCATTAAAAGGATTAGGACTATTTTTTAATTTATAACCTTCCACGTCACTTTTATCACTTGAGTCGAATTTCTGATCTATGCCTGTTTGGGCTGGGAATTTTATATTTGGCTTAGATGTACCTTCTGGCATATAATAACCTGTATGAGGTGGTTGATTATAGGCTACATTCTGCCAGGCAATAGATAATCTATAAACCGGATCGTGCATCAAAGTATATCTTCTATGATTGGTCGTATCCGGTGTTGTATAAATCCTGATCTCACTATTGCTCTCATTTCTGAAGATAACTTCTTCACGCCAATCTCCAAACAGATCGGCACTTAAATTGGGTGTAGCTTTAGTTCCATTATTAGATCTATATCCCTCTGCAGTCAGTAATCTACCTTTTTCCAGGTCATTGATATAGTTTTTATTCAATAATTCCCTCTGTAAATCCTCATCCCAGTAAATCAAAAAATTAGTTGATTGCGGGCCTATATTGATACTATTCCCTTTACAATCGTAACTACCAAATCCCCAGCATTCTGCTCCCCTATAATCACCCTTTACATCACCAGCTACTCCTCTACCAATATCCTCAGCATTCGTACCTTTTTTCCATATTATTTCTCCACTCCCAGCATCTCTAAAAGACACACCTGGACCACTCCATTCATGAGGCATATAATACTCTAAACCAGGGCGATCAGGATCCAAATCACCGAGATGTCCTGCATCTCCATGGCCTAATCCAGTTGTATACAATCCAGTCCCATCATGGTCTATAGCTGCAGAACCATACATGATCTCATCTTTACCATCTTTATCAACGTCTCCTACTGCCAAATTATGGTTGCCCTGTCCACCATATTCACCATCAGGTTCAGCAACAAATTTCCATCTCTTAGTAAGGTCTTCACCATTCCAGTCCCAGGCTGCTACTACATATCCTTCATAATATCCTCTGCCCATCACTATACTGGGTCTTTGTCTATCAAAATATGCTGCGGCAGCCAAATATCTCTCTGGCCTGTTACCATAACTATCTCCCCAAAAAGCTTCAGGATTAGATCTAAAATCATACTGAGGTATATACATTTTTGTTTGCAACTCAGCGCCTGTCTCACCAGAAAAAACTGTCAAGTATCTAGGACAATTATTCTTGATTCGCCCATCACTTCTAATATAATCAGCCTGATTATCATCCTCAGAGGCAGGGCCAGTACTTAAATATTTTTCTTGACCATCTTTTGTACCTGGTGCAGTTTTGGTAGCTATTTCCGCTTTGCCATTATTATCAAAATCGTAGACTATAAACTGGGTATAATGTGCTCCTGACCGGACATTCTTGCCTAAATTAATTCTCCATAAGCTGGTTCCATCTAATTCATAAGCCTCTAAATAGGTTACATCAGTAACTCCTTCCTGGGAATTATCCTTAGCATTAGACGGATACCATTTTACAATATATTCATATTCATTGTCTCCATCAAGATCCCCCACTGACATATCATTTGGAGAATAAGTTCCTCCATTAGGTCCCTGTGCTGGTCTATCAAGTGAAATATCTTTATAATTATTTTCCCACACGTTGACTTCTTCCGATTTTTGAGCTTCACTTCCATTAATTACAGGCTTGATATAATAACTGGAACTACTACTGCCTTTTGCATCTATATAATTAGTTCTATCTTGAATAGGCTGGTCGTTTATTAGGGTACCATTTCTATATATATTAAATCCTGTAGAACGAGTATCACTCCCTAACAGGCGCCAGGATAGCATTATATCATTCTCTCTTTGAAAAGCAATTAATCCCCGGTCGAGCTTCTCCATTACCCGGGCCTTAAATTCTTTATTTTCCTGTGGTTTAATTATTTCAAATTCTACTGTGTCGGAAGTAGCTTGTGCTCCTTGGTCATCTATAGCTTGAGCATACATCTCATGTAAACCTAGAGTATAAGAACCAAGCTCTATTTCTGTCTCCCAGGGATCAGAAGATACAGAACCCACTTTCTTGCCATCTAAATAATACTCAACACTAATAATACTTCCATCCTTGTCATCAGGGGAAGCAAGAGCTGTTAAAGTTGTATCAGATTCATATTCTACTCCAGCTGCCGGACTGTTTAATGTTACTGAAGGTGAGAAATTAGGTAAGACAGGTTTACCATTTTTGCTTGTAAGTACCAGACGAGGAGCAACCTTTTTTCCTGCCTCTTTAGAATTAAACATATACCAGCTGTCCTCAGTATGATATGTTCTTATTACTACAAAACTAACTATGTCATTACTACTATGATTTATCAAAGAATCCAACGACCGATCTATATCTGTATATAACCATTGTCCTCCACTGGTATCGTGAACTGTAATGGAGGTCAACTTTGTTAAATTATTATTCATTTTATAATTTCCAAGGCTTGCAGATTCAAATCCGGGGGCATTATTATAGGTTATATTACCTTCCTTCCAATCCTCCAATTCACCATCTGCTAACCCAAAAATATCAAAAGTTCTAGTGTGACTATTTATTTTTATATCACTAGGCATCAGTCCAATTCTTGCGCTGTCAGCTTCTATTTCTACACTACTTATATCAAATTTTAGAAATGCTGCTTTAAATCTCACATCCTCCCAGTAACGTACATTTAGTCCCTTATTGTCACCCCCGTTAAGATTGGGACCATGATTCTCATCATTATATATAGTAGCATCTCCTCCTTGAGCAGTTCCTGTAGATATCATTGCTCCTTTTTCTGCCCGAATTTGACCAATGACAAGCAAGAGTATATTAACAATTACAATAATTTTTTGCTTCATTCTTTATCCCTTTTTATTGATTATTTTAATAACTATAAATTTTACATAGTCCCCTTCTTTCCTTAAGAAAACAGGGTGACTTAAAAAATATTTTTTTTGGTTTTTCTATAATTTTATACATCTTTATATCACTGTGATATTACAAATTTTATATATGTATTGAAGACGTTTAGCATAATGAGCTTTATATATCTAGAATTACCTTATATCCTTTTATTTCTTTCATATATTAGTATTACCCTCTATAAAGATTCGAAAACGTTTAAACATTTTATTAATAAACTAAGTGAGACTTATTTCCTCCTATTGATTATTAAACTATGTTTATTGATATATTTAAGCAGATGTGGAATTTAAAATCCAAATGTTTGGTACTCCTTTAATAATATATAACATGCCTATCTAATAGAGTAAAACTTACAATTATTTTGATTTCCTTCCAGTAATTAGTATTGCTAAACCTCTATGGTTTTCGAAATCCTTTAAGCACTTGTCGTTTGCAAGATATTAACTATATTATTAAATGTCAAGAGTATTTTTTTTATATCTGCCCCCGTTTATTATCAGAAGACAAATCCTAGTTTTAATTGTCTCTCATATCGTCTTTTTTCTTTATTATGAGAGATGATATGACAAAGTTGGTAAACAACACTACCAATATTATGCTATTTTAGTAAGGTTGGCTTACTTTTTTTTACAGCACCTATAGAATAATAGCATTTTTATTAACAGGACTGGATGATATCATACATTACTTGAGAAACAACATTTGCCGTGATTGACTAAATATTTCTTCACCTGTGTTTATTTCAATTTTATATATATAAATACCGGAAGCTACACGTATGTTGTTATCATTACATCCCTTCCAGCTTATTTTAAAGGTACCTGCAGCGGATTTATGTTTATTGATGAGCGTACGCACATTTTCTCCCTTTATATTGTAAATATGCAATTTGATATCGGCAGGAATAGGTAGTGAATAGGAAATGGTGGTTGAAGCATTAAAAGGATTTGGATAATTCTCAAAAAGTTTAAAATCATCTGGCGAGTTACTATTTTTACGTTCATTAACAATCTTTGTATCTTTTTTAATTTTAATTAGCTCTATACCATCATCGGTACCAAGATTGCCACTGTATTGTTTGTCCGTAGGGTTGTTCCAGTGCTCATGTACGCCAAGACTATCCAGAGATGTGCCACTATTATCCGGATCATAGTCCGTGCCTGAAGGCGGATCGTCTGCCTGAGCCGCTTCGTGGAGATAATTGTCAACCGTACCTGACTCCACAGCGCCTTCTGACCTTAAAAAGTCCAGCAGGACCGAGTCAATTGCAACGTTATCCTGGCTCATGAATAAACTTGAGGCAGGTCCACCATTGAAGGGTGGAGACTCCCAGTAACGATGGCGAATGGATTCGACTAAAAACAACAGGGTTTTGCCGCCCAGGTCATTATGACCCATCAGATCGACTAAAGCATTGTAGGAGCCCATGGGACGCATGGGAATGTCAGAAAAATTGTGTGCAGCTACAGCCTTGTGCATAAAGGCCGGGTGCCAATGATGATAGTAGTTATATGTTGTCGGATGATATACAGATCCGAAATGATTCTTGGCACAGAGGGTAACACCCGCCAGAACATGGGGACGCGGCAGAGCGATGTTAATGAGATATTTGGCCTCTGAGGCCACCGTGGGTAGACAGACTTCCCCACTTCCCGAAACGAGTTCCGGGTCACCATAATAAACATTACAATTGGGATCGTGCTCTACCTTTTCCCGGGCACCTGGATTACCACCGGGACCATCTTTATATTCATCGCGATCTGTGGCATCACCTTCTACCCAATGCACACCTGGAAAGTCTTCATGGCAGTATTGATAGACAGGATCACCATGATAAAAGACACAATCATAGAGAGTTATGTCCTCTTCAGGGACACCGGCTTTGTTTACCAGTTGCCAGAGCAAAGCATGAATCATTTGTGGACAGGGCCGATTTTCCTGGCTGCTGGTCCATTCGTAAGAACGGGAGAATATATTATTGACCTTGATGGCGATCTTATCTCCAGATTGGTATCCCACATCATTTTGACCGTGATGTTTTTGATTGAAGTGTTTAAATAGTGAGTCCCAAGAATCAACTGGATCGTCAATTCCAGTAAGGTTGATTAACGCCCGCGACATCATACTCTGAGCTACTTCTGGATCGGTGTGCTGGTCTTCCCACCAGCAACCATTTGTTATATTTTTATCAGTCAGTTGGCTGTCGTAGACCCATACAACGCGTCCAGGATTAATACCTTTGCCAAGACCCATGGGACTATTGGCCGATTCGATGGGTGAAAAGTTGTCGTCTGACGATTTATATATGTCTGAATCTGAAGCAGCAGCCTTATGAGTACCACCCAATAAAGCACCAGCAATGCTAAAACCAAAAGTTTTAATAAATTCTCGTCTGTCCATTTTAAATCCTATTTCATTAAATATTAATTTTCTAAGCCAACTGAAAAAAGGGGTTCGATAAAGTTGTCATGGTGAGCGCCTCATAGAGCTCCCCAAGGGAGAGTCGAACCATGGACGAGAATAGGTAATAATCATTCTTCGACTACGCTCAGAATGACAGTTTCTATTACTTTTTTCAGTTGGCTTATTTTCTAATATAAACTAAAATGATACATAAACTATTCTTTAGTATACCTCAGATAAAAGAAATTTTTATCAAAAATGGTATATTTATTATTTTTATAGTCTAAAAGTGCTCTTAAGGATATTCTAAATAATTTATTCAACCTTCACTATATATTTTAAAAGGTGCGTTAACCAAAAACCAAGAGCCCCGATATAAATTGTTGGAACTCTTGATTAACAATTTTTTAAGTTATTTTTTATAATATTCAATTACATTCATAAAATTATGGTTTCTCAAAAATTCCTATTTCAACAATTTCAAGCCTATCTGTATCAGAGAATTCCTGTTCTTGTGCAATTTTATTCTGAGTTACTTCAGTTAACTTATATTCTTTATTATTGTATTCTGCCTTGCCAAATAATCTCACTTTTAGATAATCTGTATTAACAGGCTGGTCAAATTCAACATAATAAAATCCAAGATTAGGATCTGTCATTCCTCTATATAGAACTGAATCTTTTGTTGAGATAACAATCGGATAACTAGTTGTTCTCCAGCCCCCTAATTTCAAAGATATCTCACTAATTTCAGCATTTTTTTCTAATTCATATTCTATCCAGGAACTGTCAATTCCTCCTTTATTAGTCCAGCTAGTAGTCTGTTCTCCATCATGACTATATTTAGCATCTTTCTGATTTGAACCAGCCCTTGAATTGACTATATCAACTGATTTCCTTGTTACTTGATAGGAAGAACCGGAAGGTGTAGGCCCTTTTTCCAAATAAGAAGGTAACTTTTCTGAAGGTTTATTTAGAGCAAGACCATTTTCTGTCTCAATCTCCTTCGTCTGAAATGTTATTTGATCGGGTTTTAAGTGACCGGATTTTGCTTTGGCTTTAAGAGTTACTTTTCCTGGTTCAGTGGTGGATCTAACAATAACCCGATTTACACCGGCAACAAGTGGTAATGATTTCGATAAAATAAAATTATCAGGACCTTTAGCAATTCCGCCTCGCCATTCAGCAGGTCCTTGCAGTTTAAATTCTATCATATTCAATGCATTGGGACATCGTTGTCCATTTTCATCAACAACTTCAACATCCACAAGTGCTAAATCTGTACCATCTGCCCTTACCCCCTTCGGTCCGGTACGTAAGGTAAGTTTGACTCTTTTTGGCTTTCCAGCAGTTTTAAGTTTAGCAGTATCTACTCGTTTACCTTCTTTATCATAGGAGACTGCTTTTAACTCACCGGGCTCCCAAGAAACGCTATCAAAAGTAAAAAGGAATCTATCGGTTTGACGACCAAAACCTAATGATTGATCATTTACAAATAACTCAACTTTAGCACCGGTTGAAACCACAGATATTTCCTTTTCTATTCCTGCTATGTAATTCCAGTGACCTATAATATGGCTATCATGCTTTTCAGGATCTACCCAACCATTCCACATAACTTTATGAGCAAAATAGGAGTCTTCTGGAATTCGCATCGCATCAACTTCTCCACTTAGTCTATAATTTTGTGTGCCTCTTTGATGAGTGTTCGTTTCTGAAAAAATGATATTTACCCCGCCTGAACTTACTCTATCTCCAGTGCCGGGCCTCTCACGATAATATTCGTACCAACGTTTAACTACATTTCTAGCATAGATATACATATTTTGATTGTATGCTGGTGCAGGGTCTCCATCATAGGTTGGTCCAACCCCATGTTCATGGTAAGGTGGAGAATATTCATCCCAATATTTTCTGTATCCTTCATCTCGCATATATTCAGTTGCCCATACTGGTTTATCATCGCTTTTATTAATATAAAGCATCTCACCTCCCCATTCGGCAACATCACTGGCTAACATTTCTCTACTTCCCATTGCACGGTCTCCGTGAGGATCATATTTATCTCGAATATCAATCATTTCTTGCATGTGTTTATCAGAAATACCATCATTTCCAGCTTCATAAAATACTATACTGGGATTATTACGATTATAGATAATAGCATCCCGCATTACTTCCTTACGCTGTTGCCAGTGTCTGCCATCAGAATCTCCTTCTGAATCTCCAGCAGGCATTGCTTGCATTAATCCAACACGATCACAGGATTTTACATCTTGTTTACTGGGCGTAACATGCATCCAGCGGACAAGATTTGCATTCCCTTTTACCATCATTTTATTACTAAAATCGCTTAACCACGGTGGTAAGTTAATTCCCAGAGCTGGCCATTCATTTGTTGTTCTTTGTCCATAGCCATGTACCTGGATAACTCTTCCGTTTAATTTAATCAGTCCGTCACCAAATTCTGTCTTTCTAAAACCTGTCCGATTAGATACTTTATCTATTACTTTACCATCTTCTTTTAAAATAGTATTGACAGTATAAAGATATCCATAACCCCAGCTCCAAAAATTTAAATCTTTAATTCTATCTGCAACTTTAATAGTCCTGGTTTGACCTGGAGAAACATTTATTGAGCCACCATTAATAGTTTTGACAGGTTTCCCCTTAAGATTTTTCACTTGTACTTCATATTGTAATTCAGTAGAAGTATTACTTTCATTTTTTATTTCTGTTTGAGCATTAATGATTGCTGACTGGTCCTGAACATTAATATCAGTAGCATAAATATATTGTCCAGTAGTTTTTAGATTTGAATATAATGGGAGAGTTTGATATACTTTTCCTGTAATATGTAAATTTACATTTTTAGTTATACCTCCATAATTTGCATTAAAATTTTTATCGTGCCAACGAAATCCTTCACCGGAAGATTTTTCTTTGTAATCCCAGGAATTATCGGTTTTAACTGCGATTATATTCTCTTTATCTCCAAAATTAACATAGTCAGAAATATCAAAACCGAATGCTGTAACACCATTTTCATGGATACCTATATATTCTCCATTAACATATACTTCTGCTGCCTGTCTTACGCCTTCAAATTCAATAAATACTTTTTGGTTTTTATGTTTTTCTGGAAGTTTAAAATGTTTTCTATACCATGCTATACCAGTTGATAGCTCCCGAATATGGTTTTTAAAAGCCTCATCTTCATTCCAGGCATAAGGTAGTGATACATTTTTCCATTCCGAATCATCGAAATTAGGCTTTTCTGCACTTTCTACATCATCTGTATAAATCTTCCAATCCGAATTAAAATTATACTCCACCCTTTGATTTTTAGCCGATAAGGTCATCACTAATAAAGATATTAAAAATGGAGTCAAGATTACTGACTTAAGAATCTTTTTTCTCACTTTAACCTCTATTTTTTTTTAAATATTTTCAAAGCCTTTTTTTTATTGTAAAATTTTCTTTTAATCTAATATCTTTAGAAGAACTCCCTAATTGAACTATGAATTTGCCTGGTTCCACCGACCACTTCATATTTTTATCCAAAATCTGTAAATCTTCTGGTTTTAATATAAATTTAATACTTTCAGTTTCTCCTGGCTCTAAACTTACCTTTTTAAATCCACGTAACTGTTTTTCATATGTTATTACACTGCTAAACCTATCTTTAAGATATAGTTGAACGACCTCCGCACCTTTTGTATCCCCTGTATTTTTTATTTTACATTTTATCTTAATTTTCTTGTCTGATGTTTGAGTTTTCGGCTCAACAACAATATTAGTATATTCGAAGCTGGTATAACTGAGACCATAACCAAAAGGATATAATGGTTCTGATACCATTGATTTTTTACCCCCCATTCTTGAGCCCCACATAGGTGGAGGATTTTGTGAGCCTTTTTTATGGGGAAAATTATATCTAATTTGTCCTACTGTTTTGGGCACTGTAAAAGAAAGCTTTCCACTAGGATTATGTTCTCCGAAAAGGACTTCTCCTATTGCCTGTCCACCATACGGACCAGGAAACATAGTTTCAATTATAGCAGAAATATTCTTATCTGCCCAATTAACTGTTAATGGTCTTCCATTGATCATTACCATTGCTATTGGTTTACCAGTTTTATGAAGTTCTTTTAGTAGTCTAGTTTGATTACCCGGTAAATCAAGACTTGTCCTTGTTCTACCTTCACCAACTATATATTCATTTTCCCCCATCGCAGCAATAATAATATCAGCTTTTCTAGCTTTTTTAACAGCATTATCAATCCTTTTCTTTTCAGCATTACTAATAGGAAAATCCATCACTTCACTTTGGGGATAATGTTCAGACCTTAAGTTACAACCTTTTTCATATAAAATTTCCACAGATTTTCCAGCTACCTTATGAATACCTTCCAACACATTTATTACATTTATACCACTAGGGCCATATCTACTTATTGCATAATTTTCTTCTTTTGCATTCGGTCCTGTTATTAAAATTGTATCAACATTACTTTTTTCTAAAGGGAGTAATCCTTCATTCTTAAGTAAAACTATACTTTCTCTGGAGGTTTGTAATGAAACTTTTTGGTGGGTTGAATTACCGACAATAGAATCTGCCTTTTTGGGATTATCGACATAAGGTGAATCAAAAAGACCTAGCCAGAATTTATTACGTAATACATCTCTAACTCTTGAGTCTATTAAATCTTCAGAAATTGTTCCTTCTCTTACTAATTCCCTAAGAGGAATAATGAATTCCTCCGGTGTATTAAATTCAGTTCTAACATTTAATCCAGCCTTCACTGCTTGATAAACAGCTTCTTTGTAAGTTTCAGCAGTTTGATGCTTTTCATTTATAAATCCTACAGCTCTACTATCCGAAACTACATATCCATCAAAATTCCATTCATCGCGAAGTATTTTAGTTAGAAATTTATAACTTCCAGTTATAGGGATTCCATTATAACCGTTATAAGAACTCATTACACCCCGACCTCCAGCATCTTTTATTGCTTTCTTAAAAGGATGTAATAATAATGACCTCATTTCACGTGAAGCCAGCTGAGGATTTGTTCTAGATTTAGCATCTCTTCCTCCTTTTGGTATGCTATATGCAGCAAAATGTTTTGATGTAGACACTATGTTATGGCTTTGAATAGCGGAAACCATCTCTTTCCCTAATTCACCCACTAAATAAGGTGATTCACCAAATGATTCAACCATACGTCCCCATCTTGGATCTCTTTCAACATCTAAAATTGGAGAATAAATATTTGTATATCCAAGAGACTTTCCTTCTTCAGCTGTGATATGTCCTATTTTTTTAATAAGATTTTTATTAAATGTACATCCTAATGCAATTTGAGCCGGAAAACCTGTTGCTTTTTTATGACATAGACCTCTAATACCTTCATTACTAAAATCTACAGGAATACCTAATCTTGTCTCTTCAACAAACCACTTTTGAACCTCATTTATTGCCTTAGGATGTTTACTATGAGGATAGGAATATTCTGATTGCTTTTTATAATAAACAGAATTTAGATGTTCATCAATATTACCAATACCATCTTTCCATATTTCATTTTTCCAATTCTTTTTTGGGAGTTGGTCATCTAAAAAATTACCATATCCATATAAAGTGGCTAATTGACATGTTTTCTCTTTTAGATTCATCCTTGAGATAAGATCATCAATTCTCTCTGAGTCAGTTTTTTTCTGATTCTCGTAAATTTCTTTCTTACCATTTTTGTTGAAATCTACCCATGTTTTATTATAAAGACTTTCTTCCTCAGCCATTATTTGATTAATAATTATTAAGGTTAAAACAACAAAAATAATATATTTCCCTTTTGATTGCATATTTATTCCTATCCTTTTATATTTTATTTATGATAATATTGTAAAATCAATTAATTATTAATTTGTAAGAATAGAGCCAACTGAAAAAGGGATACTCGATAAAATTGTCATGGTGAGCGGAGTCGAACCATGGACGAGAAGAGGTAAGAATCATTCTTCGACTCCGCTCAGAAAGACAGTTTTTATTACTTTTTTCAGTTGGCTCATATATTATTTTTTTAGATTTTTTAGCTAAATGAAATTGAAGTCTATATTTTAAATAAATTATTTATTTTTATATCAAAAATTACATGAAATATATTGGTTCCTTCGCACTTTCTATGGGTAATATATTTATAAATTTTCATAAGACAGTTTGTGCGAAAGAACCAATATATTTTTACTATATCAATTATTTTTTGTATTTCTTCCAGATTTTTTTTCGATATAGTTTTATTTTATAACTATTGTACAGTTATAAAACTAATAGGCCCTCATGATAGAGGGCCTATTAGTTAATTCTAACAATATATATGATCAAATATTGGTATATTATTTGAGTAGCAACATTTTTTCAGTTTTAACTGCATTTCTGGTTTTTAACTTAGCAAAATATATACCAGCTGATACTTTCTTACCATTATTGTCTATACCGTTCCATTTTATCTTATGTGTGCCTTGTCCGATTGATTTCTTACTAAATAGTGTCTTAACTTTTTCACCCAATATATTATAAATAGTGACAGTAACTTCAGAACGGTTAGCTAACTTATATTCAATATTAGTAGATGGGTTAAAAGGATTAGGATAGTTTCCAACTAATTCCACTTTCTTTGGACCAATTAAGCCATTTTTACTGTCTATGGCAACTATATCATCTGCTGTTATTCTATAAGATAGACTATCCTCGGGGTTAAAGACAGACTTTGCATTCGTGATTGAATCTTCAAGTGCTGCAATATATGAATCTCTATTTTCCAGGTAGTTTTCTTTTTCATTTGGGAACCAGTTTAAGTCACCGATAGGCAGACCATCTGTAGCACCTACTTTTATATCTTGATTGCTGTAGCTTAAATCAAAATTAGGCGGCCAACTTACAACAGGCTGTCCTTGATCATCATAAGTAACAGCTGATTGAACACGCCAATCTGGCCAACTACCCTCACCTGTATGTCTAAAAGATACCCATTCCATCATTTTATCAAAATTATTAGGTTCTGATGTAAATTCAGGATCAATATCCCAGTAGCTTTTACCTATTGTAAAGTTATCAACATTCTGTACAGTTGTATCAACGTGTTGATTCCAAACAATATATGGTCTAACTTCAAGAGTATCTAGTGTTTCTTTTTCATAATGCTCATATACTTTAGGATCGCGGTAAAGTAAGTTACGACCATTGTATAATGAGACTGAATCAACCGCTAAGCCGTCATAATATGCCCAGTTTGTAAAGGAATAATTATATGCAACATCTGACGGTGTAGCCCCCATAACAGACCAGTTATAGAAAATATTATTTGCCATTAGACCTTGTTTCCAATGAATAGATTGCGCGTTTGTCAGGGAATTTAGAAATGAATTATGATTTTCTATAAAAGTAGTCTGATAGAAATTTCCACCATCACCAAGCAATCTGCCTGAATTTACCACAGTATTATTTTCTATTATCACTGAATCACCAGGATTATTAAAACGGCCGATGCCACCTCCCCAAGGTGAGTTTGAATATCTAAGACCGTTGATCATTATACAATTTTTAATAGAAACTAAATCAGGAGCGGAATTAATTACCATTACATAAGATCTAAAGTCTGAGAAACCACAGTTATCTACTATTACTTCAGAAGCTCCAGTCTCTTCTATGAATTGACCTACAGGATTAGCACCTTCAGTAGCATTTATTCCATTCATTAAAATATTTTCAAATTTAATAGAGCCACTTGTAGCATTAACCATAGCGAATACATCTCCTGCATCATTTGGAACAGGAACAAATACAGGGGGATTATCCTGATTACCAATCCAGTCACTACTTGTCCCTTTAATGTGTAAATCAAAATCAACTGATAAAGTAGCATCCCAGAAATAGATTTTACCACTTTCAGCAATATAAACATCTGCGGGATTGTCACTGGCCTGATCAAGTTTTATCTGAGTATTTACAGCACTTTCTGTAGAAAGGGTTAATTCTGTCTGTCCAAATAAATAGAAAGATGACACTAATAAGATTGACAATAGTAATACTTTTTTCATTTCGTTCTCCTTCTTTTACTTTTGGTTAATTAATTTTTTGTTAAAATAAACTGCTCATTAAAATAATTGTTAAATAAACACCACTTTCCTTTCTTATTTGCCTGTTAAAATAACCTGTTGAATAAGCACCTCCTTTCTTATCAACTGCCTGTTAAAATAACCTGTCTAATAAGCACCTCCTTTCTTTTCTTATCAAAAAATTTAGTAATTACCTAAAAATCATATCTTATTCCAAACTCACCCGTTGTACCATAATATTCAGCACGGGATAAAAATCTAGGAGCATTCTTATTTTGATACCGTGAATCTGGCTCGTTAGTAATATTATTTATATTTAAAAATAATTCCAGACCTTCAGCCCATGGAAGATCCTGATAAGCCGTAAAATCCCATCTTGAATAAGGTTTGGTATGTACATCCAAAGTTGCGTATCGGTTGTGCGCATTTTCTAAAACATCGTTTTTATATTGATAGGATAATCTTGCCGATAAACCGCCAATATCATAACCAACTGTGAAATTTAAAATATCGTCTGCCTGATCCTCCATACGGCCTTTTCTCGTAGTGTCACTATACGTGATATTATAAAAAGGAGCAGTACCTGTCTTTTTCGTCCTAATATAAGTATAATAACTTTCTGACTGCATTTTGGTATAATTAACATTAAATACTAGACCATTAAGCGGATTCGGAAGATACCAAAAATTTGTTTGCCAGCTTAATTCAAAACCTTTTACGTAACTTGGGTCTTCTAAATTTTTCCATGTATTTATACTTGTTAAAGCTGATTCTGAAAGCTCAGTCCGGTTATTAATTACTGAAGCGTCTTTTGTTAAATAGGAAACACTAGCAATTAAATCCTCAATTCTTTTATGAAAAAGTCCTGCTGTAAATAGCCCGATATGATTATCATAAACTGAAACCTGGAAATCATAATTTTGGCTAGTTGCCGGTTTTAAAGACGGATTACCTAAGTCAACTCGCGGCGCCTTAAAAGTATCTTTATATAAATATGGGGATACTGCCTGATAATCAGGATAAATTATACTTTTAGTACTGGCTAATCTGATATCTAACCAATCTGCCGGTTGAATTTTTAATTGCATTTGAGGGAACCAATTTTCTCCCTCTGTAGTATTCTTGTTTATTTTATCTTTTGTATAATAGGATCGATCACCTGGATAACCTGCTTGATCAGTTACAAAAATTTTATATGCAGTATAATCAAAACCAAATTTTTCATACCTGATTCCAGGAATAAAGGTAATGTATTCACCTATGTTTAATGTTGGCATTAGATAAAAAGCCATGTAGTTTCTTGTGTAATTAAAGTCATTCTCAAAAGAAGCAAAAGGATCTTTTTGATACATGGGATTAGTCGCAATTTTACCACCTCCTACAGGAGAGGTAATAGTACTATTTCTTGCAAATTCCTCAAGATCATTCATCCTTGAAATGTCTATTTTATTTGTAAATATACCATCTCTTACATTTTCTGCGGAAAGAAAATCTCCCACAGAATAAGCTGGGTCATGAAACAATTGAGCAGGAAGCCCCTCATCATCAGGTTGTAATCTAGTCCCATCAGGTCCTATTAACTTATATCCTGTATGACTTTCCCAATTTTTTCCTACTGAGTCTCTAATAGCTGAGACGTTTATTCCCGTAGCTGCGTCCATACTATAATTTTCCTCATCATTTCTTCTTTTATTCTGTACATATTTACCGCCAAACTTCAAGTTACCGCTAATATAATTACCAAAGTTAAAAGGTGCCTCAAAATTGAGCTCTTGTGTAAATGCAGAGGAACGATTATTACGTTCAAATGTGCTAAGCTCCTTAACTGCCCTATCCGTGGCAGTTTCAACCGTATTTATAAAATCGACGGGCGTCATATGTACCTCATCGCCTTGAGTTGTAGTATCCGGGTTTGACCATCCTGTAAGAAGTGAACCACCCCTATATGGCCCCATACTCATGCTTAAATCACCGGGAATTCTGTTCTGTGTAAAGGAATATGCAGTTGAAAAATCCATTTGTATTATGTCAAAATCAAACTCACCTCGTAAGGCATTATTGAATATAGTAGTCCTAGATTCACTGTCTGTTGCAGAACCCGCCCAGGTTTTATGATGAGCTCCAAACTCATTTTGCTGTGTAATACTATTATTGGCTAATCTACTAGCAAAACCTGTATATTTAAAAAAACCATTGGATAATTGATAATCAAGAACCAAGCTCGCACCATACCTTTTCCTATCTATATCAACATCTTCAATATCAACAGTTTCTAACCAAAAGTTATCAAGATTGTCTGTATTACCATTCCAAGAAAAATTAGAATACAACCTGTGTGATCCTCTATTATAGGATTCATAAAACCCTGTAGTCTTAACACCAAATTTATCTTCAAAAAAACGGTTGCTTAGTGAACCATTTATTTTATAATCCTCAAACTTATTTTCTGCTATACCAGAATATCCCCCTTGGATAGAAAAACTTTTGTTAAATCCAGGCTCGGCTTTACCTACCTTTAAATTTACTGTTCCTCCAACTGCATCTGCATCCATATCAGCAGTTAAAGCCTTTTTAACTTCAATACCCGAAAGAGCATTTGGAGAAATCATATTAATTTTAACGCTACGATTATTCGGGTCAGAGGATTGCATACGAACTCCGCTAACCTGCATAACATTGTATTTGGGTGATAAACCACGAATGGCTACTTTTTGACCCTCACCACCGCTACGTTGAACTGAGACACCGGGTAAACGTCCCACCGATTCCGCTGCATTCCTATCAGGGATATCCTTCATACGATCTGCAGAAACGACATTTGAAACGGTATTTGAAGATAACTGCTGATTGATAGCAGAATTTTGACCTTCTGCCTGGGCGGTGATCTGAACCTCTTGATATTGTAAGCTAGCACTCGTTAGTTCAATATTTTTTGTTGTTCTTTTCCCTTCGTTAATGACTACAGATGTTTTCTTGGTAACATAACCGATATAACTAGCTTTGAGGATATATTCACCCGGCTCTATACCTCTTATACTATAATATCCATCCATATTAGTAGCCGCACCACTACTACTGGCTATATCCAAAGTGTCACCATTCTCTAATCTACCGCTTATAATTACATTCGCTCCAGGTAAAGGATCTCCTTTAGTATTAGTTAATCTTCCTTTCACAATTCCTGAATTTTGACCAATTAACAGGACATTGAAGCCGATTATTAATAATAGCAGACATTTCAAAATTTTCTTCATCATTATCCTCCTTATTAATGGTATCTTTCATAACAATTAACCTTATACCCTTTTATTTCTTTCATATATTTACCCTATCTTCTAGAAGCCCCGAAAACCTTTAATCATTTGATCAATAAAATGAAGGCCCCTTAACTCCTTTTTTTATTATTTAAATCTTTAAACTTTGATATTCCAATACATATCCGCCGTTTAAAATACTAAGTTTTGATAATTCTTTGGAAATAAATAATTTAACTACCTAACAAATTAAAACTTTTGATTAACTTGCTTCCCTTCCAATCAACCGGCCTTTCCAACCCTTAATGGTTTTCGAAATCCTTTAAGCACTTAACTGTAGACAAGGTATAAACTATATTAATAAATGTCAAGGATATTTTTTATATCTATCTAGATTCACCTTATTTTCCCCTAAAAACTTTTTTAGATATACATAATAACCCAATCTACCGATTTGTTAATTCCTGTGAAATGATATATATGGCTGTAAAAATAAAAAAATGTTTATAGAACCCCTTCTTTGATTTTAATCATTGTAATTTTTACTATAGACATTTCACCTTTCTTACCAGATACTTACAATTAAGGTCTCAATTTTACACTATGCTCTCTTTTTTTCTAGGGCCTCTTTATATTCTATATAAAATCAGATATTTTCCAATTCTTCAAGCATTCACTCTTATACAACCTTTCTATCCTTGGCTAATTATATTTTTCAGTATAACCTCTACAAAAAGCTTAAAAATATTATCATTTGTATAACTTTTATTCATAAATCTCTTTTATAAAAACATGGTAAAATATAATATCAGATTTAATCTGTGTAAATGGAATCAACTTTTTGTTTTTCTAAATTCTGAAATATTGGTGAATAAATTGATCTTTGATGTAAATACCATTCTTGAGTCGATGAATCCCATTTATATTGTTTTTTTAATTTCAATTTGCCCTTATCATCGTATTCCTGGACCAATTTTGATTTATTTATCCACTTCCCTTCTTCTATATCCCTGATTTGTTTAATTTCTAATGTTTTTTTATCTCCTTCCCAGCTATAAAAATACTTTTTATTTTTACTCCAATTTTTTCTTAATTTATTCCATGTGGAAAGAGTTTTTGAAATGAGATTACCTGAAGTACTATATGTTAAATAATATCTCCCATTTTTTTCCCACTCCTTATTATTTTGATCCCACTGCCAGATTATAGATTGATAGGGATTTGCACTCTCACTTCTGTAATGGTAAACTATTTTTTCATATTTTGTCCATTTATCAATCTCATTGGGATAAATCCGGGTTATTATCTCTTTTTTCCTTCCTCTATTATATTTAACCACTAAATATAAATATTTATTCCAATTTTCAGATCTCCTATTCCAATTATAGACATAAATATTCGATAGATTATTGTCACTATCATAATAAAGATTATTTAATTTTTTATTTATCCACTTAGACTCTTTTGAATCCCAAAGCTGCTTTAATTCTTCAACTTTTTTGCCCCTTGAATTATATGAATACAATACCCTACTAACATTATCCCAGTCTCCCTTTTTACTCTGTTTCTGTTCTAAAACGGCTTTTAATTCATCGTCATCAGCAAAGTATTTTACTGTCCGGGATCCCACTTTCCATCTTGCTGAATCCTCATTCCATTCAATACTGAAAGACGTATCAATATTAGTGGTATTTTGGCTGGTAAGTAGAGTATCAATTCCCGAAATTGATAATTTGGGGCCTCTTTCCCTACTATTGACATAAAAAGTATTAACAACCAGAATGCTGAAAATGATTAATAATTTTTTGTATCCCATGATCACCCCATTTCCTATTTGTTTAATTGTACAATACTTTATAGATAATGTCAAATTAATAATTTACATATATTATAGTAGATTGGTGGTTTATTTAGATTATTTTTATCAGTTTTTTGTCTTAACGGCATTCAACAAGGAGGTCTGCCCATTCTGTTCTTTTAGATGTATACCGCCCTGCCGCTTATTTGATTTTATTTACTGGTTTGAACAGATAATAAAAATAATTTTTCTTGTACCTGAAAAATTCATTACCATTTCCCTTGGGTCACTTAGTCACAACGGTCACCAGGGACTTCGATGAAGACCCCTAGGGGGATCCTTCGGAAAAACTGAGTTTTTATAGAATAGGGTATTTAAAATAATATAAAATATATTCTTAATCCACCATTTTAAAATGGTTATGAATAATTTAGGTGTAGAATATTATACCGGAAGAGAGTTTTTTTGATTATTACATAAATGTATTTGTCGAGATATAAAAAACTACTTCTGCACTATTTTAGAAGATTTATCTAATTATGTATAAATTATTAAATATTTTACGCCACTGGTGACCGTCAAAAATGGAAAAAATACAGGAGGATAATCCTTATTTTTTTATCAACGGAGTATCTGAGAATATGGAGGGTATAAGTACATGTAATTTTAAAAAGCCAAATGATATTCCCTCTCGAATCCAAATGAAAAAGGTACTTTTAAATTGCATTATCTGTATGACTTTTGTGATTGCTTACTTTATTCTTATCAATGACCGGCGGAAAGTAGATTCTTTTTCATAGAATTATCACACTACGCTAACTTATCTATACCCTTATCTAATAAAATATTTAATACAAAACATTTTTTAGATTTAGAAATTAAAATTTTATCTTTAGCACTATATTTATCTGCCTAAAATGTAGCACAACCCCAGATAGGCCGTCTAAACTTGGCTTTCTAAGTTGTGTTTTTTAGATTATCGCGATGGTAATCTAAAAAAAGGAATGTTCGTAAACGTCTGGAATAGTTAAATATTTTCTCTTCCTACTTCAGCCTACCGTACATGAACAACTTAGGAAAGTTGTTCTACATACATTTTTCAATATTCTATCTTGTTTTTACAAATTTTTGTTTGTTAAGCACTATATTAATGGTTGGTACTTTTTTCTCACAAAATAAGTACATGAAAAAAACAAATATCTTTGTACAATCTTAATAAAAATAGATTTTTTATCATACTAAATAAGTATTATTGCCCCCCTGTGCTAAAACAACATCATAAATGAAGGCCCGATTAGATACGGTATCTATCAAAGCATTTTTAAAATAAATTATTATATCTGCTTTGTAATCTATATAGATTTAATAAAGAGAATTTTAATGAAGTAATCATTTATACCGGACACTACTGATTTCACACCTTTGATTTGATTCCATTAGACTTTTTTAGGACTAATATTTCAAAGTCAATAATACTTGAATAATAAACACAAAGATTTTGTATAAATTTGTTGGAAATAGCTAGTTCTCCAATTTGACTTTTTGCTACAAAAGGAAAATATGGTTGGGGGATGAATATACATGTATTCATCCCTTTTAGGGTTGTTATTTTTATACTTCTACTTCTACACACAGGGCGTTGCCCTGGGCTGGGAAATAATTCCCCTTTAGGGAATTTCATCAAGTTTCCTTAGAGACAAATTCTCCTAAAAATTATAGCTCAATGTAAAATAAGAAATTATTCATACTCAGGTATACAATCAATTAATTATGTTATATCATTTTCTCCGAAGGAGAAATATAACCTAGCCCAGGGCAACGCCCTGGGAACAAGGTAAACAGGAATACATATTCCCTGAAAGAGAATAATAAATTTATATAATGTGAGGGGAAAAATAAGTCTGGTGAAATATTAGTTAGGAAAAATAATTTTTAACTTCCCATTGAATCTTTAAAATCTTCTGCCAATCCATTAAAAGTCTCATCTGCATGCTCAAAAAACATTTTATAAGATTTACAAAAATGTGTCCTTTTCTCGTTGATAGTAGAATTCATTCTATCCTTTGTACATCCACCTCTACAATATTCCAACCACTTGCAATTCCAACATTCTTCCGGTAACTCGCTTTTCATTTTTCCAAATTCAGCTTGTTTTTCAGAGTTTAAAGCAGCAATCGGATTGGTATTTTTTACATTTCCAAGTTTCCATTCTGGTTCTACAAAAAAGTCACAGGCATACATCTCACCATCATGTTCCACAACAACATAATTTCCGCATTCCTCCCTCAAGAAACATTCTGGGGCTTCTCGGTTTAGATATTTATGAAAAACCGTTTCAAAGAACCTTACTGATACTGTTGGTCTTCCATTTTCAAAGTATTCCTGCCAAACATCAAATATATCACACAAAAATTCGCCGTATTGTTCTGGAGAAACAGAATAATCTTCTAAAGTTTCCCTATCCTCCTTTAATTCTAAAATGGGTATAAATTGAAGATATTCAAAACCTAGTGAAGTAAGATATCTAAAAGTTTCCTCTGGATATTGAACTGAATAATCATTTACAGCAGAAAGGGCATTAACTGCTACCTCATTGTCAAGTAACATTTTAGCAGTTTTCTCTACTTCTTCATGGCTCCCTTTCCCATTTTTATATTTTCTGTATTTGTCGTGAATATGTTTTTTACCATCCAATGATAATCCTACTAAAATCTCATTCTCTTTCAGAAATTCAGTCCACTCCTCGTCAATTAAGATGCCATTGGTCTGCAAACTATTGCCAATTTGCTGATTTGGTCTGGAATATTCATTCTGGTACTCAATAGCTTTTTTATAAAAGTCTATTCCCATTAATGTTGGTTCGCCCCCCTGCCAGCCAAAATTGATATTATTAGGATTATTTTTGATTGCCTTTTTTGTCATATTTTTCAGAACTTCTTCACTCATTCTGTGTTGTTCTGAATCCATCATTTCTTTTTTATCCAAATAAAAACAATAATCACATCTGAGATTACAATCGGGACCAGCAGGTTTAATTAACATAAATCTTAAAGGTTTGGTGAGTTTAAACCCTGCTTGCGCACTCTCTGTAATATCTTCTGGTTCCTCATAACTAATATCGGCTTCTTCCTTTAATTTATCCACAAATTCATTGACCTTAGTAGCCTGCTTATCCTCAATATAATTTTCTTTGACCGTATCTTTTACTTCATCAAATTGTAATTGCTGGGGTGGCTTTCTATCATACAATTTTGCTATATGGTAACCAAACTTAGTTCTAAACACATCACTCACTTCTCCTTCATCAAGGTCAAATACCACTTCCTCAAAGGACTCAACCATTTTTCCTTTTGGAAAATAACCCAAATCAATCTGTTCACAATCTGAAAATTTCTTTCCCACTTCTTCAAATGCAGCTCCCGAATCAACTTCTTTTTTAGCTTTGCTAATACAATTCAAGGCTTCGTTCTCAGTATCGTCTTGTTTCACATAATTGACTATATGCTTTACTTTCACCTGTTCAGGAATTGTGTAATCCTGCTTATTTTTCTGGTAATACATTCTCAAATCTTTCTTTGAAAATGAATCACCTTCTTCTTTTAAATTTTCTAATAGTTTTTCAATCTTGAGTTTTTGTCTGACTTCATTCTTTAGTTTATTTAAATCTTTACCCTGGCTATTTAAACTTTTTCTAAACTCTTTATCACTCTCAAAATTCTTTCTGATTTTATTAATTTCATTTTCAACATTTGTTTCATTAATATCAAATTCTCTTCCTTTTACATAATCTTTTAATAGTTCCCTTTCGGCTATATTCTCCTGCGCCCATTCAAATAATGTTTTTTCCTGCAGTGTTTCATCCATATCAGGATAACTTTTCTTAAAATCTGAACGCATCTTCTCCATCTCTGTCTTAATAGTATCTTCCGAAATTTTCTTATTATTTACAAATAAAGGCATATTTTGTAATCTCCTTAATATTAAATATCAGTATGTTAATTTGATGATTTATGCCAGAAATATAAACCTCTAAATAAATATCTTTTAAATTAGAGAGATACAATTTGGCGATTCAAGAATACTACTATATTACTTAACCTTGTTTGAATCAAATGAAATTATTAAATCAATATTTTGTAGTATCAGCTTCCTCCACCTGTCCAGGAGTCGGTTTGGTTTCATCATATTTATCCATCAATTCATACAACTTTTCTTTCATCTTATTAATGATATTTTCGTATTGGGGTTTTCCATAAAGATTCCATTGTTCTTCCGGGTCTGCTTCCAGATCGTAAAAAGCCCATTCATCTGTATATCCATAATAATGAATTAGTTTATATTTTTTAGTACGGATTCCATAATGTTTATCAACCATATGCCAGTCTGGATATCCATAATAATGGTAATACATTGCTTCCCTCCAATCTTCGGGAGTATTACCCTGGCAAACTGTCCTGAAGCTCCGCCCCTGTATATCGGAAGGAACCTTTATTCCAGCATAATCGAGAAAGGTAGGGGCAAAATCTTCATTAATTACAATAGCATCACTTTCCTGGCCTGCTTTTATTTTATCAGGATATCTCATTAAAAATGGCATACGCAAAGATTCCTCGTACATAATTCTTTTATCAAAAAATCCGTGATCTCCCAGGAAAAAGCCCTGATCGCTTGTATAGACAACAATAGTATTATCTTTTAAACCATTTTGTTCCAAATAATCAAGTAGTCTACCTATATTATCATCTACTGAAGCAACACATGCTAAATATCTTCTCATGAAATGCTGATACCGCCATTGTGTCAATTCATCTCCTTGAAGACTATCAGGAGGAGAGCCACCTGTATCCAGGGGATGCATGTGCTTCTCTAAAGTCATCTGTGCTTTCCGTACAGCTTCAGGTTTTGTCTCCCATTCATCTAATAGGTCGGCAGGTGCAGGGATGTGTTTATTTTTAAATTTATCCCAGTGTTTCTGATCAGGCCGCCAGGGCCTATGTGGAGCTTTATGATGCGACATTAAGAAAAAAGGATTATTATTATTCCTATTTTCTAACCATTCAATTGTCTCATCAGTTATTACATCAGTCACGTAGCCTTCTTCTTCAACAGTATTAGGCCACTCACCTTTTTTAATAAATTCCGGAGAAAAATATTTACCCTGGCCTGGTAAAACTTTATAGTAGTCAAAGCCAGTAGGTTCACTTCTCAGATGCCATTTACCAATCATTGCAGTTTCATAACCATTTTGACGTAATATTTTTGGCAATGTTTGTTGACTACCATCGAAAGCTTCTGTTTTGTTTGATTTAAAGCCATTTTTGTGGGAATATTTTCCAGTTAAAATTGTTGCACGACTGGGTCCACAAATACTATTGGTACAAAAACAGTTATCTAATTTTATCCCCTCCTGTGCAATTCTATCAATATTCGGAGTTTCATTCATTTCACTTCCATAACAACTCATAGCTCTGCTAGCATGGTCATCGGTCATTATGAATAAAATATTGGGCCTCTCGTCCTTATCCTGTAAAAATGGAAGCCCCTGTAATTTTGAAGTTGCTAGTGCCAGCGAACCTAATCCCATTTTTTTAAGAAACTCTCTCCTATTGTTGTGAGCCATATTTCCTCCTGAGTTTTATATATAAAAATTATCCAATCTATTCATATCTGTTACCAACATTTCTTATTATTAAATTCAGTTGAGTAAGAGCAAACACTTTCAAACGTCCAGGTCTATATCTTGAATCGACACCATTCTTCTAATATACCTAATGATTAATGAACTATATTTTAATAGATTTTTTAATACTCGTACAAGCATAAAAATAAAATCATTAAATAGCAAGAATATTCTAACCCCATTCAAGAAACAACATAATAATTCCTATTATAAGATGAATTTTAAAAACCTAATGCTGATCATATTATCTACTATGTCTTTTTCCAGTAAATTTTTAGTTGAAGAGCAATACATCTAATATAATTTCGTTCTGTTATTTTACCATAGAGTAATAGATAATGTGATAACAAAAAAATTAAATTGGTTTTAAGAGCCTACTTAAAAAAATGTTGGATTCTATTATCCTGAGTGTCCCGTAGGGATCTTGCGAGGGCAACAAATGATGAATAAAATTTGTTTTTCATCCAGATCTCTCAACTCCCAGAGAGGATCTTAAGAGACTCTCATTATAATTTTAAAACCAAAATTTTCCCGAAGGTTCCTTTCTCACCTTGTTTTTTAACATTTTGGTAAGTAAATTTAATGCAGAATGATATATTAATCGATTAAGAGCAATGGTATGATCCATTAGAAATAGTTTTATTTACTCATTAAGATAGGCCCTTAAATATTAGTTTTTTAACATATTAAAAGTTTTATTCTATCCTAAAATTTCTGTAAATTTAGATCAATATTCTATGACTCCCCTAGTAATGCTCTCAGAACAGAGAACTAGAGTTATTTATAAAACCATTAAGTTTACTTTGCAAAAGATAATTTATCAATAAACCCTAATTTAGTAAAAAATTATTATCATAGAATTGGAAAGATAATTTGAAATTTTAAACTTATTTAAATACAACTGTTATGAATTTCATTAAATAGTCAATAATGTGAATCAAGGAATTGCTACTGGGGTGATATATTTAAGAAAGATATTTTTCAGTAAAAAATTTTAGATAGCCAAGTTTAATTTAATTATCAAAAAAGGGGCTCAAATGAGAAACAAATTAAGAGTGTTAATGCTTCTAGTCGTAATAATAGGATTGATGTATGGTGAAATAGGTAAGAGGTTTCCTTCCGAACGTAAAGTTATTCGGGATCCTGTAACCAATAATAAACTTATTTTTCTAACCAATAACTCTGTAAATGACTCAAGAATTTACCCCACTCATCCTCAATGGACTTCCGATGGGAATTGGGTCATTTTCCGTTCAGAACGTGTACCTGGTGAAGCCATGGCTGTTAATGAAAAAACAGGGAGAATGGTTCAGGTAACGGAAGGAGGGTATACAGGAAGACTCAATATAGCTCACAAGTCAATGAAATTATATTTTATGCGCAAAGTTAAAACTGAGGAAAATCAAAAGAGTCACTTGAAGGTTATTGAACTTGATCTTGCAAAATTGTTTGAAGACAGTAAGACCGGAAATGTAAAATCTGCTCAACACTACGAAACAGTATGCGGAACTATACCAGATGAATTTGGAGGCTCTCATGGTATGGCCTTAGACGCTAATGAAAACTGGATGTATTTTCGCCTCACCAAAAAAGAAGCTGCCAAACATTTAGCGGATAGTATTAAAATAAAGGAAAACTTTGGGCCCCGTGACATGGGAGCTGGTCCAGGAGGTATAGGTAAGCTGAACTTAAATACTGGAGAATTAAAACATGTGGTTTCTGTACCTTTTCAAGTAGGACATATTCAGGCCAATACCTGGAAGTCTGGTGAAATTATTTTCTGTTGGGAGACAGGCGGAAAATCTCCTCAACGGAGCTGGGTTGTGAATGCTGATGGAAGTGGACTAAGGCCACTTTACCCGGAATCAAAATACGAATGGGTAACCCATGAAGCAGTAATTAATGAAAATGAAGTAGCAATGGCAATTATGGGACATCGTCCCATAGATACAAAAAATTCCGAGGAATCCGGTCCTGGTCAGGAAAAAGCCTGGGGTCCCTCTGGCACTCGTGAAAAACCAACTGGTCTTGCAATTGTAAATCTGAGAACCAGGGAAATGAATATAGTAGGACAAATACCTTTTGGTAGTGGCTTCTGGCATGTGCATGGATCCCCTGATGGACGCTGGGCAGTAGGCGATAACTTTTCCAGAAGTGTATATTTAATTGACCGAATTGACCGAGAAACCATGCTTCTCTCCACAGGGCACAAAAGATCTGCGGAAAACCATGTACATCCCAGCTTTAGCCGAAATAGTAAGAAAATTATTATTCAATCAGCTATGCTATCTGAAGATGGCAGCATGGACATCTGCGTGATACCTGTTCCTGATAAATGGTTGAATAAAACATACAAGGATTTACCAGAAAAATGGAGAAATAAGATCAAGAGCGTTGAGAGTAAATGAGTGATAATTTAATTTATTTCAGTCAAGTGTTTTTGTAAGTTAATTTAAGAGAAGGATAAATTATGTTAAAAGATTTTGAGTTTTCTTTTTTTAAGAAAATTAGTATTTGTGTTCTTATTGGTTTTATTTTTCTTTTGACCTCCTGCTCAAAAGAAAATCAATCCAGTGATAAATTTTCAGAAAGATCTCCAGAAAAATTGATGAACTTAGTAGTTCAAAACCAAATACATGAATTAAAAGAAGGAGAATATAAAGAGGGGACTTGGGAAACAGTAAAACAGTCGGACCCTCCGAAGGGTGTAGCCTGGTATTATCCCTGGGGAGTGACTCTATACGGTATTTTAGAAACAGGACAAACTCTAAATAATTCAACATATACAGATTTTGTTACAAAACATAATCGAATTGCTGCCAATCAATACTCCTATTTAAGATGGCAAGAAAAAAAATTTGGTGAATATGTAAATCCCGCGAATATGTCACAGTTAATGAGGTTATCGGCTCTTGATCATTGTGGAGCAATGGGGAGTCAACTCCTAGAAGGTGTATTAACACAGAATGCGAAAGTAACTGAAGAAATTAAAATGGTAGTTGATACGATAGCCCATTATATCTCAAATGAACAGGCCCGTCTGGACGATGGTACTCTCTGGCGTCCCGAATGGGATTATGGCGGGGATGATCAGAAAAAACATATTTGGGGTGATGACCTTTATATGAGCACTCCATTTCTAGTAAGATATGCTGAATATAGTGGTGACAGATCTTATTTAAATGATGCAGCCCAACAGATAATTAATATGGCTTCTTATTTACAGGATGATGATGGTGTCTGGTATCATGCTTATTGTGTTAAAAAAGATGAAGTGAACGGGTTTAAATGGTCCAGGGCAAATGGTTGGGCTATGGTAAGTACGGTTGAAGTATTATCTGCGATGTCAGAGGATCATCCGAAATATGATAGGTTACTACAAATTTTTAAAGACCATATTGAAGGCATAAAACCTTTACAGAAAAATAATGGAATGTGGAGACAAATCCTGGATAATACCGAGCTATGGGAGGAAACTTCTTCTACAGCAATGTTTACCTATTCAATTTCAAAAGCTATAAATGAAAATATTATTGAGGATAAACATCTGGAAATAGCTGATCAGTCAATTAAAGGTTTAAATCAAAAAATCAATGAAAAGGGAGAAGTTATTGGTACCTGTGAAGGAACAGGTATAGGTCATGATCTAGAATTCTATAAGAATAGGGAACACCCTCTTGATGATAGCCACGGTCAGGGGCCGGTTTTATTAGCCCTCTCAGAATATTATAAGGTTAAAAATAAATAGATATTGAGTACTAAAAAAGTAAGTTCATTTCTGTAGGATGAATAGATTTGAATTTAAAAAGTTAGTAACTTTTTGAGCAACTCTTAATAATTGATGGTCTTGTAAAAAGTTTAAAATTGAATATTTTAAGAGGGTTTATGCATTGATATTTTCCAAGTGACGAGAATATAGTGTATATTATTTAATACCAATATCTTTTTTCTCGAGTAATGACTTTTTACGAGGCCCTCATATATAATTAACAAAAACTTATTTTTGACAGTTAAATAAATATTGAAATTGTATAAACTACTTACAATAAACATTTAAACGTAATTATTGCCAATTCTTGCTCAGCGTTATCAGTAATCTTATTTTTTGACTGATAGTATCATATAAGGTAAAAAATTCTCAACTATCTATTTCATAAATAACATTTTACTCAACAGGAGTATTTTAGTCCTAAATATTTTTAGTGCCATCTAAAGATACTTCTCCTAAAGCAGAGAAAAAGAATTCTTTGATTAATAATTATTTTTCATGGAAATATGATTAAGTAAACAGCCATATTTCTATATAAAGAAAGATAAACTGAATCCCAATTAATTAAAATTTCTAATAAGAATCTCACAATATTTTATTATTCGCTTTCAGCGAATATTTTGTTTTTGTCATT
>Ga0102941_1000076_pt1 | contig 37667 bp, 29 predicted proteins | sample SalPonR2_C_D2_MG_FD_79281 | JGI IMG/M metagenome (GOLD analysis project Ga0102941, IMG submission 79281) | Salt pond soil microbial communities from South San Francisco under conditions of wetland restoration - Salt Pond MetaG R2_C_D2_MG | ecosystem: Environmental > Aquatic > Marine > Intertidal... | reverse complement strand
ACAATAAAAGGAGCTGTAAAAAGGCTGTCAAAGAAGCTAAAAAAGGAAAATAGGATAAGGCATGCCTATAGCTGTCACGATTTTCGGCATTACTTTGCTACACAGGAGTATTGTAGAGATAAAGATATTGTGAAATTGAAAAATTTATTGGGGCATGCTTCTATCAATGTTACTGATCAGTATTTGCAAGAGGTAGGGATAAAAGAGAGGTAAAAAAAACGATAAACTAATAATATAAAAAATCAGTAGATAGATAAAAAAAGGCGAAATGAAAAACAAAAGATGATAAATCACAAGAGAGTATAAGATAAAGGGTGTAAACATTATAATTGTATCGGGAATCGGATACTTATATACAATTAAGTGGTAAATAATGGTTTATAATAGAAAAATATATTCTCAAAATTTTTTACATAATGGATACCAATGTTTATTTATTTTTGTTTTATAATTATTTGTTTGGCTTGTAGTACCGTGTAATGTGTTGTTACCCTTACAAGATGTTTCACACTGTTTAATAATTTCCGGAGTTGAATAACCAACTAATTTAAAATGATCTAATGTCTCTATTTTTTTATCATTTTCAACAATTGAATAGATTAAAATAATTATATCTTTTTCGTCATTCTTTGTTTGGACAACAGGATATAGAAAATCCCAGGTGTCTTTAGGCTTTTTGTCAGTAACTGCTGTTTTTATATCTGCTTTAATTATATCATTATTTGATTTATATAATTTCATGTCCCATCTATCATAAAAGTAATTTTTTACAATTTTCGCTGATGTGATGGAGGTATCATTATTTTTTATTATATCTTTTATCTTCGCTATGTTAAATTGATCCTTCCATAATTCTATGGTTTGTATGCTATTAAAATTATTTTTAATATACTCTGAAATAGCATGTTCAGATAAATACCCTGATATTGAATCATGTTCTACCTTCGTAAATTTATCATAATTTTTACCAACTTCTTCTAAATATTCTTTACAGTCCTTTCTAAATTCAGAGAATTTTTTAGCCTTATTCATAATATCCTTATCTTCATCTACATCCTCACGTTTAATAATTTTCATAAAATACCTCCTAATATTAATGTATATTGTAAAGAATTAAATAAAGATTCCTAGATGAGCAAATAAATAAATAATTTAAGAATAAAAATTATATATCATATATTTCTTTAATTGAAGCTTCTTTATAATAATTTTGAGATATATTCAATCGGTCTAAGATTTTGTTTAAATTGCCATTTACTAATCTTATTTCATCAAAATTTAGTTTATATAATTTGTATAGCATTAAATCTATCTTGTTTTCGAGTATTCTAGTGTTCTCACCAAATTGTTTCTTATTAAGAATTTTATCAACTAAATTATTAAAAAGCTTTTCATATTCACTGAAATTTTTTGGTATAGGAAATGTTAAAACTTTACCCTGTGTTAAATGGGGAAATGTTTTTCTGTCTTTTTCACCATAGGTATTGAAATACCAAAATTCAAGAAGTCTGCTGTTCAGAACTCCTAATATGAATTTTTCACTTATTTTACTTTTTTCTTTTAATTTAAAAATATATATTACTTGAATTACATATCTAAATTTGTCATCTAAAGTTGCCTTTATACCTTTACCTGTTTTTCTTACTAGAATTTTAGTGCCCTTATATAAATTTTCAGATTTATAATTAATATCATCGTAACTTGTATCTATATAGACTTGATTTGTTATGATATATCTCCCAATATCTTCCCCCCTTAAAAATGGTTTGTGACCTTCTTTATGTTCTAAACTGATTGCAGGAGATTTTTTACCTATTTCTACACCTCTCCCATTATTCATTACTTTACCTAGTTTGAATGACTTCTCATTAATTTTTTCTAAGATCTGAAAATGCTTTTCACTTATATAAGTAGGAAAAATACACCTGTAATTTTCAGTTAGCTTATTTTGATCTATTTTGTTAAAATTACCATCTATATTGTTTGTGAAATTTACTAGATTATCTTCCTGATAATTATTCTTAACTAATAGTATAGCAGAAGGCATACTGACATTTTCAAAAATATCTTCTCCTAAATTTAGTAATTGCTGAATGGATGTATTTTTCAATAAAAATTTTCTAAGTTTACTATAACTTATATTAGTAATAAATCTATTCGGCGTTATAAAACATAAAATACCATTCTCATCGCAAAGTTCATGAGATCTTTCAATAAATAAATTAAAGATATCAAAATGACCTGATGCTAAATTAAATTTGTTTTTAAAAATATTTTTTCTTTCTTTACTCATTTCTTTAGATTGTATCCAAGGAGGATTCCCTATTAAAACATCAAACTTACCATTTACATCAGGAAAGAAATATCTAGTATCAAAAAATTTTACTTTGTCATCTTTAAAGATATTCTTATAACTTTCCCAGATTTTTGCTTCTTGCTGTATACTTTGTAATTTTTCCATATTTTTCTTTTTATTCCGCTTCTCCATATAATTAGTATATTGTTCTTTAATTCTTTTCTGATCCTCAACAAATTCATCAATCAATTTTTTTACCTTGTCTTCAATGTCTTTTTTATCTTTGGGATTAGTTTCACTAAAATATTTTTGAATTTGTTTATTTAATTTTTCCTGGAATGGCTTATTATCAGATAGTTCTAATTGTTTTTTTTCTTCTGGTTCTGGAGGGCTGAGCAAAGTGTTTGCACATACAAACTTAAACTGCAAATTTGGTAAAGGCTCTATATCATAATTCTTTTTATTTTTATTCACATTTTCATCAACAATTAATGATAAAAAGAAACGTAGTTTAGCAATTTCTACAGCAATAGGCTCTATATCAACTCCATAAATTGAATCTCTTATCAAACCCAATTTTCTGGTAAAATCCCAGTTTTTCTCCTTAATTTTATCAACAAACATTGGGTCATCTATATTAGGTTTTATTTTTTTATCGAACCAGATTTCATTTTCAGGGTCAATCAGTTGAAGTAAATAGACTACCTTTTTTAAAACACCCATAGGAAATGCTCCTGAGCCACAGGCAGGATCTAAAATTTGTAAATCATCCAGTGCTGCTAAAATCTCTTCCTTCCAACACTCATCATAGTCTCTTTCCACTTCTTCTTGTGTTAATCTAAATTCAAACAAAAATTCTATAAAATCAACATCAAAACTCACATTATCTTTTAAGTATTCCTTCAAACTTTCATCAACCATATAATCTACTATTTCACGAGGCGTATAATAAGTGCCTTTATTTTTTCGTGCATTTTCTTTTGTTTTAGGATTGATTTCAGCCAATAAATTCTCAAATATCCTTCCTAACATCTCCGGGTCTACCGACAATTCTACATCTATTGTACTACTTTCATCAATTGTAAAATTATATCTCTCAAATAATTCAAAGAGTTTCTTGAACCATTTATTGGGTATCTCCAAATTTATATTATTAGATTCTTTATCAGAATTACCAGAACAATAATAATCATCAGTATGAGGATCAAATAATCCACCATTTAAAAATGGTATTTTGTCAAATAATTCATTCCTTATTATATTTTTTCTATTGTTTTTTTTATATCTCAAAGTCTCGAAGAAAAGCGGCTCTAGGACATTATGATAATAACTATTCAAACTGCTTAGTTTATTAGGAATATTTTCATTCTGTTTATAATTTTTAACAGCATTAGAAGATAATATTTCTTTGGGTATCAATTGATTTTCACCATCCACTTCTTTCATTTTTAAAAACCAGAGAAATACTAGTCTACCAATTAATCTAACTCCAAACTCACGCTTCTTTTTATGATTATTTATTGGATATTGAATTTTACCATCTTTAAAGTCCTTAGTTTTTGAGCTAATTTCCCTTTTCCCACCTATTAATTCACCAAATTGTTTGATTATTTCTTTATAAAATTCTTTATTAACTACATCAATAGAAAAACTTTCTTTAAGATCATCATAATCCTGTATTTTATCTTTTAGCATTTTTGCAGGGGTATGAGTTTTTGAATTTGGTCCAAGTAGGAATGAATATCGCCTGGGATTAGAATAATTATACTCCAGTTGGTCTTTTTTCTGGTCTAGGTCAAGACTAATAGTTAACAAAGAAAATCTATAATCATTACCATGAGCAGAATCAAAAATAACAAGAGCTCTTTCTTCGCCATAATCTTCCATTACAGAAAAAGCTTCTTTGGTGATTGTAACTTTAGGATCACGTTTTTGTTTACAGGTAAACTCTAAGACTTTTAAATCAAGAGAATCAACTGTACCTAATTTATTAATTTCTTGCGTCTTATTTAATTTTCTATCGGCATCCAATTCTTCAATCTTAATACGAAAATCATCGGGGAGTAAGTCATTACGCAAAAAATTCAGAAATTTATCTCTATCATAAGGCTGCTGAAAAAATTGTTTTAGCTCCATTATTTGATTTCCTCGGCTAAAATTAAGTATTCCTCTCCTTTAGATATTTTATCTGAACGATCTAATATTTTATCTATATATCTTTCAGGTATATTATCTTTGATTTCCTTAAACTTTTCCTTTAACTCAGAAACATTATCACCAGTTTTAGGTATATTTTTTACATCAATTTTGGGTATAGAATCTAGCTCTTTGACTACTGTAATTAGTTTTTCTATATACTGTTTACTTTTTGTAGTAGATAGTACTTTCTTAATCTTTCTTAATTTTTTAACTGCTTTGCCGCGTGTACGACCAAGAGGTTGTTCTGATTTATTTCTGAATAATTTATACTGGCATTTATCATAAAATTCCCTGAATTTATCAGAAACTTGGTATGAATCTTCCTCTAATCCGGCTTCAAATATATTCATCCCCTTTTCCGGTGGTAGAATAGTATATTCTTCTTCATTTTGGTAATCTTGAAATTTGAAAATATAATCTTCGTCTTTTCTGCCAAAAAATACAATTCCGTTTCGACTGGAAGCATGTTCTTTTCTACGGATTTTTGTTCTGTTAGGAACTTCCTCTGCTTTTTCTACTATCTCTGGATGTTCTTTCTCTATATTTTCGAGAAATTTTCTGTATTTCAAATACCAGGAAGGTTTTTCTTCCGCTTTTCTGGCCTCTTTATATTTTTCAGCAAAATAAGAGTTAACATCCTGGTCTTCAGTAAAAATTTTTGTATCAGTACCAATCAGTGAATTAATCAGATCAATTTTTAATGTGGATATTTCTTTAGCACGAATTTCTTGCTCACCTGTTACTGAGGGGAAGTAATTATAAATATAAATCTTATCAAAAACCTTTTTATTAATTCTATTTATACGGCCAACTCTCTGGATTACTCGAGTTGGATTGTAGGGAATGTCATAATTTAAGATTATTCCGGCACGGTGTAGATTATATCCTTCTGAAATTGCATCGGTTGCTATTAAAACATTATATTTGTCTTCTTGCTTGCTTTTTGGTATTCCGGCATCGAAATTGTTAATTATTTTTTGTTTTGCAGTTTTTGAGGCTTTTTTTGAGTGATATGACATTACATCTATATCTGCTTCTTGGTCTATTTTATTGCTTATATATTGAACAGTATCAGTATATTCAGAAAATATCACGATTTTTCTATCTGGATTCTCATCAAGTTTATTTTTAAGGAATTCAATACAGTGTTCCAATTTTGGATCTTCAGGTAATCCATCCTCAAACCAATTATCGTGAATATTTTCTAATAATTTTTTGTCCTGTTTAACTTTGTCTATATATTTATTGCGGACATCATTTTTATCAATAAAAAACAGTCCCTTTTCATGATATGATTCCAGGGAGTCTATTTCACCTGCATCAAGTTTATTAAGTTTATCTTCCATTTCTTTGAACATATTTTCCTGATCTTCGCCTTCAATCTCAAATATATCATCAGGGGAAGGAAGATAACCTTTTTTATAGAAAGGAATCTGTCCAATATCTTCATACCAGGATATAATATTTTTATGGGTTTGGATCATGTATTCCAGTGATTCTTTAAAACTCATTATCGAACTTTCAAAACGCCGTACAAGCAACCTTTTCATAAAACTGGCCAGATTACTCTGCGACTTTTTAATGAATTCCTGCTCCTTACCACCATATAATTGTTTTATTTTTTCTACATATTTCTTGTACTGTTTAACATAGGTCAAAGGTTTATAGCGTGTCCCCTGAAATCCTTGTTTGCCTGTCTGGTCGGGATTGATTTTATACAAAGTATTTTTGTAGAGAGAGGAAAGATTACCCAGCTCATATTCCATCTTTCTGGGATCCTGGACTTCAGAAAACCGGATATTTTGTTCTACCAGGTCTTCTCTGTATCGGTCTAATTCCTGTAGGTCACTTCTCGTTCTACGAATAATAATAGGTGAGATTATTTTTCGAATGTCTTCAGCTATATCCTGTACTATTTCATCTCTCTCTTCATCAGTAATTTTATCGTCTCTAGCATCTCGGGTAGTTTTATTATATTTGGTAACTAAATCTCTCATTGTTGAAGATAGATTATCAACAGTATTAAGAGTTGTATTGCCTGGTATCTGAAATAAATTTATTAAAGCTGAGATATCTTGAGGCTTATTATTAAGTGGTGTTGCGGTTAATAATAACACTTTATTTCCAATACACAATTCATGGACGGTTCTATAGGTCTGTGTGTCAGGATTACGGTATTTATGGGCCTCATCCAAAATAATTAAATTTTCGCCATTATGTAGTTTTTCATATTCAATAGCATCCTCTATTTTACCAGAAGAAAAGACTTTACCAACAAAATTAAATTCGTATATATATTCTTCCCATTGTGGTATTAAATGAGGTGGGCAGACTACAATCGTTCTTAAATCTAGATTGTTTGCTGCTGAAGAGGCTATAATACTTTTACCAAGCCCGACAACATCTGCCAAGAGGGCTCCATTATGAGTTTTTAGGGATTTGATAGTATCTTTAATTGCATCAATTTGATATTTTAGGTTGATATAATTATCAGTAATATCTTCAGGAAGGTTTAGATCTTTAGACTCATCAATGGCAAAATACTCCTGTAAGACTTTTATATATAATACAATTGGTTTGTACTGTTTATTGACCCAGATTTTCTTTTCTACTTCTTCTAAAAACTCCTGAGTATTTTTTTCACTTACTATTTCAACGGAATGGTTTTCCCAAAGGTCTTCAAATAAATTTAGCGACTCCGTATATTCATTTTCTCCCCTTAAAATAACATTCACTTCACTTTGTCCTCGCATTCCTGATACAGTAAGATTACTTGAGCCAGTTACAACATAGCCAGGTTGTTGCCCTCTGAGACTATGTTCTTCACTTATTTCAAATATGTAAAGTTTAGCATGGTTAGGTTTCCGTGTTTTGCGAATTTCAAGTGTACCATTTTTGATTTTCTTTAGGAATATTTTAAATGCTTTCTCTTTTTCTACGGAATCTACGAAATCGGTATTATTGGTTATATTAACAAGATTATTATAAAACTCATTTTTGATCTGATTATCGGATTTCTGTTTATTGTTATTTATACCATTAACAAGTTTAAATTCTACGATCTTATTATTTAATTTTTTCTCAATATCCATTCCCACCAGTATACGGACATTTTTATCACCGATATTTTTATATATTTCAGTAAATCCGGAAAAATAAAAGAAACCAACCAGAAAGTTTAATCTTTCAGAAGCTGGTATAAAATCTTTAACTACATTGCTGACTAATTCCTCTTCATTAGTTATTAATTCTTGTGTGTTCATAAGGAATATCCCAATATTATATTAGAAATGGATAAATAAATTGTATTAAAATCGAGAAAAAATACCTAACAAAATAGCTTCGAGTGTAGCATTAAGAAAAATTAAAAAAAATATAATATATTAAAAAAACAAGTACAAATGAAGAACAATGAGATCAACTATGGATGAAATTAATATATTGTAACATTATGTCAGATTTCCCATAATGGGAAATCCTTAAAAACTTATTCTTTAATAGTTTGTATGATTTGCTTTACCACAGTATCTATTGTAGTTTTGTCAGGTTCTGGTAATACATTAGAAATAATATTTGATATTTGTTTTTCCTTTTTTTGTAATTGTTTTTCAGAAAATCTATAATACTCTTGGTTACTGCTATCTCCATCGTCTTTATATTTTTTCATTTCATCATAAAATTCACTGGAAGAGGTTATCTCTTGATCAAGTATCTTTTGTTTGATTTCTTCCGGTACATTCTCTCTTGATAGCGCATAAGAGAGAGTAAGAGGTAAATGTTTAATTAATTTTTGTTCCTTTAAGGATTTTGTATCTTTAATCACTTTATATCTATTGATCAGTCTATAAACTTTGTTCTTGCTTAATCCTAAAGATTTGAACCATTTTATAAAAGTTCCATTTGATCTGTCTGCTAAGAGTTGCTGGGCATTGTATAGTATTTCTCCAACCTGAGTATAGAAATCTTGAGTGGCGGAGTGGAGTTGTTCCTCCAAATTTTTTAATTGTTCAGCTGTATCTCGATCTAGTTGGTTATAATCAAAATCTTTATTGTCAAGGGATACCACTTCTGTTTCGTTGTGGATGTTGTCCACATTGGTCATTGTTTCCTGGGTTAAACTTCCGCCTTTTTGTATATTCCTGTTAAAAGGGTCTCTGTCTCCATCTGCCATATTATTCCTCCCTTTCTATTATTTCATCAACAAGTGAAACATAATCTTTATAACCATTGCAGTTGGTATTGTACTCTTTGATAGGAACTCCTTGATCCTGCGCTTTGCGGAGTGATTCATTTCTCCTTATAAATGTATCCATAAAATCATCTTCTAATCGTTCTGATATTTTATCTCTATATTCTTTAAATAGGTTTGTCTGGATATTCACTATTGTCATAAATATACCACCAATATCCAAGTCATTATCAAGATCATCCTGTGTCATTTCAATTTTGTACATTAATTGAACTAATCCTGATAATGAGAAATGGCCTGGTTCGACCGGTATATATAAAGAATTTGAAGCGAGTAAAACATTAAAGGCTGTAACACTTAAAGAAGGTGGAGAATCAATTATAACCCAATCGTAGCGGTTCTGTATAAAATCGTGTGCTAAGACCTTTTTTAATAGATGATTACTTTGTGGTACGCCGCCTAAAGTTATTCCTATCTCAGACATTCTAAGGTCATTGGGCATTACATCGACGCCAAATGATTCGTGTATTATATTTCTTGGTACTAAATCCTCTGAATTTCGTATACACTTATCTTTTAAAAGGTCATATACTGTATATTCTATATTATCTACATCAAGGTCAAAACCAATGCTTAGGTTTGCCTGGGGATCCATATCAACGGCAAGTACATTATAGCCTTTTTCAGATAATAGATGAGAAACGTTTATAACGGAAGTTGTTTTTCCACACCCTCCTTTCTGGTTCACAAAACCTATTATATTCATTCAACCTCCTGGGAAAATTCTTTTAAATTATCTTTTATATGTTCAATAATTCTCATTTCAATCAACTCTTCTTCTGATGAATTGGGAATGTTTTTAAAAACATCAAGGCCAATGTCTAATTTTAAATCTTTATCTTGTTTTATAGATTCTATACGATTATCTGAAAGTTTTTTGTAAATTTCTTCAGCTTTTTTCTGTTTACGTTTTTCTATTTTTTTCTTTTTCTCACTATTTTTCTTTATTTCTTCTGCGTGTTTTTTTCGATTGTTCAACTGCTGTACATATTGATCATATTCTTTTTTTCTATCAGGTAGCATTACCTCAAAATAGCTAATTATATTAGTATGAGAGTTGCGTACTGCTTTACCCAATAGATAAATCATATAATCAATTTCATATTCTTCATGTTTTTGAAATAATTCGATAACTCGTTTCTTCTGGATAGTGGTAGGGCCAGATAATTCATCAATTTTTCTTTCTTGTTTTTCAGTGAGGTCAAGTTCTTTATCATCTTTAGGTTCAATATGTTTTTTGGATACTTTGCCGAATAATTTTTCCTGTCCTGTTGATTTATGTGATATAGACTCATTGAGTTTTTGAGTGCGTGATTTTTTTGGATATTTAAATATTATTTGTGATTCTCCTAAAGGATCTTTTCTGTTTAATGTAAACCCTTCTATTATATTTTTTTCAATTAATAAATTGGAAGCTCTTTCAATAATGTCTATTGAATGAGCCCTACTATTTTTTGTCCACCTAAGCGGAATTCTGCTTGATAAAAATTTACAATTCCTCTTAAGGTCTTTCCATCCATTCATGTAACCCCATTTGTACAACATAAGATATAATTTTCGTGCTACAGAGTCGTCTATACTTAGTATTTTATTTGAATCAAAGTATCTAAAACCATCCGACTCTATATTATCCAGTATTGTTTGATTGAGGGTTAATATAATGATTTCTTTTATCTGCCGGCCGGAAAGGTAATTTTCAAGTCTATCACGCCAATCTCCTTCTGGAAGATTTTCTACATCCTTTAAGCCTACTACAGCAAGGTAATCAAGTAAATTAACCGATTCGGTAGTCCATTTAACAGGATTATCGCTTTCTTTATTAAAGGCTTTATAGAATACATTATTAAATTGAATTTCGCACTTTCTGAGCCTTTCCAGGGCGTCCCTGGTACGTTTGAGGTAATAGGTATTATAATCCCTATTAGCGGTTTTTATTAGAGTGTGATAATCTGTTATTATTTTTCGGGAGTTTTGTTTTTCATAAATATCTAGTAGAGCATAAAATATTAGCTCCTCATGCTCTTGTAATATTTTTCTGCTAATGGCTTTGGTATCGCTTGTAGGTACTATTCTAACATATCTATTTTTAGATTCGCTAAAGGTATAAGTAATAGAATGATCTTCGGGGAAACGTTTATTTTTAGTGAAGATAGGAAACTCAATGAGGTTCATCTCCATTTTAATCTGGCTGATCTGCTCTTCAACACTATTGTCTAAATTATAAACAATATTGACATCTTTTTGATCTGGTATTTTTTCTTTTTTTGAAAAAGTATCAGGAACATTGTCTGTCATTTCTCCCTCCAAGTATGCCAAGTATAAAACTTCATTGATGGACTAATATAATATTAATAATACCCAAAAACAAGGAAAAGTATGTAGTTTTATACTGTAAAATACAGATAAAGCAACAAAAACGCACAAATAATGTGCAAAAAGTATGAAGTTTCATACTGCACTAAATAACCTATGAAGTTTTATACTGTAGATGTATAAAGTTTCATACTGTAAATATATGAAGTTTTATTCTGAGAGGTATGAAGTTTTATAATGGCACCCATGAAGTTTTACAATGAAACCTATGAAGTTTTGTAAGTTATCAACAATTGTAAGATACTGGCTATCAAGGTTTAAATAAAAAAATAAATCTACCATAATATATATTGTAATAGCTTATTGTAATTAATAGCTAGCTTGCTAGCGTGCAAATAAAATCTTTTTCTAAAATAACATATTACTAATTACTTAAAATAATGTACCGATACCTCCAAAATAGTCAGCCTATTTTCTAATTAAAAAAGAAAATAAAAGTAAAAAAAGGGTGAAAGACTAAAAGTTCAAAGTGTACATAAAAAATTCACCCAGATTAATTTTTCCACTTTCAAACCGAACGCCTCCAAGGAAACTTAGGGATTAAAATTAAGATTATTTATTTATGACTCTAAAAAACTGAGTTCTTCTGAATTTACAGGTTTAAATCACTATATTTTAATATTTTAATTTATATATAACAGGGTCATAAATAATCCAAGTGTAATCGAACCTTGATAGAATTTAGTAAAATCTTCGATTTCCAATTTTACATCTTTAATTATATCTATTCGGTCCTTAGGAGACGGAAGCTATGGTAGTTGTGGGTACCCGAAGGAAGGTAGTTACTACGATAAGCAGTACGGGAAAAGTTTGCAATACCACGCCAACTACCGCCACGCAGAACACGGTAACTCCCTGATGAAGGACCTGTAGGATTATCTAAGGGGGACTCCGAATAATAACCACTATCATACCAGTCCCAGCACCATTCATAGACATTACCGGACATATCATACAGGCCCAGTTCATTGGGCTTTTTAGTTCCTACAGGAAATGTCTTATCACCTTTTCCATTACCATCAGTATCTGCTGATAAATAATACCAGGCATAATCCCCAAGCTCACTCTTACTATTAGTACCGCTCCACTTGCGGTTATCTTGGCCTCCACTGCGAGCTGCATATTCCCACTCCGCTTCTGTAGGAAGGCGATAGCCATTAGCATCCCAGTCACATTCTACAGAACCACTACTGATTGTATAGGCTTTGGTTAAACCATCTTGCTTACTACGCCAATTGCAATATTCTACTGCTCCATACCAAGTAACATTTATGACAGGACATTGTTTATCTTGTGCATACTGATTGCCCTCAAAATAGAAGGAGTTATCATGGGATATAGCACAGCCTTCATAATCCATATCTATTAGTTCATTGCCATTGTAGGAACCATCACTGGATACTCCTTTGCGATTTAAAAATTCTATATATTTTGCATGGGTAACTTCGTATTTGCTCATGTAAAAACTGTTTACCTTTACTTCATGAGTTGGAGTTTCATCATCCTTACCGTCGCCCCAGACATCGCCCATGGTATAAGTTCCGCCTTCTACATAGATCATATTGTCTTTTAATTGTTCTATACTTCTTGTTTCCATACTTTGGGCATTGATAATTGTGATTATTGACATAAATAAGATAATTATTTTCTTCATTATTATCCTCAGTTTAAGATATGTTAATTATATATTTATTTTAGAATTGTTATCATCTAAATAATTTATTTACGCAGATAATCTATAAGATCATCCAGAGATCCATTATCTTTATTATTGTTTGTAAAAATATTTATTTCACGAATTAAAGCCCATTTTTCAATAGTTTCTGAGCTTTTTATTTTGTTAACTAAATTGTCTATATCCATATCAAATTTTGAACCTATATCAGAGTATTGGGCAGAATCTTTAATTTCTAGTGAGAGATTTTTAATGAGCATTTTATTGTATGAAGTAGAGTTAAGAACGTCTATGATTAGTTTAATCTCATTGTCTGAAAGCCTGCTAGCAATGCGAGAAAGGGCTTCATCCAGTAGAGGTTGTTGAATCCTCAAGGCTTCCTGGACAAAACCGCTTTTATTGTCAATTTTGTTCCATTTTGGTTCCAGATCTTCTGGAATGTATATATTTTTTCTTAGCATAGTAACTCTATAGTTAATATGAAAGTAGTTAGATCATTGTGAAGTGAAAATTATAATATGCTTATCCTCTAATTCAATTTTTATCTCAGAGTCCTTCAAGTAAATATCTGTAATATGATTTGTATATAGGGAGAAATCAGACTGTTCGCTTTTATAATTAGGTTGATTAGGATTATGTTTATGGCTAATAAATTCTATAAGCTTTTCATTATCTTTATCGCCTTTTATGATAATTTCATCAATTTTGTGGAATGTAAATTCTATATCATTACCAAAAAATTTAATAAAATTAATTTCTTCTGGTTTTATATCAAGTACAGTTTCGAGGTGTTTTAATAAATGATCAGACATTCATAATACCTTTTTAGTGTGTTTATAAACTAAAAAATTTTATTATTCTATGTAAAAAGAGAAATATATAAATACAGCAACTAGTATATGAAAAACTGCTGAGAAATCGAATTGTAGTATATAACACAAAATAAATATACACACAAATCTACACAATAACAAGAAAATAATGAAATAATTTTGATAAAAAAACATGAATGGTATGTCTATATAGATAAAAAAAACAAAGACGTATGGGCTGTAAAAATATAAAAGATAAAACATAAATAGTAATAAGGTATTGGGCTAGGAGGGGTTTTTTGTGTGATATAGGCTGGTAGGTAGTTGAATATCTATAATGAAATGTAGAATCAATATAGAAAATACAGAAAATGAAAGGTAAAACTGAGAAATAAGGCTATATCTCTCAAAAAATAGGGGCTACGGGTAAGATACATAGATGGTAAAGAAAAACTAATAACGTAGCATATATCTCCACGGATAACCAATGCTTAGTGGGAGAGCATTTTATCCGTGGAGATATGTGAGGACGCAAGGCTAATAATGTAGCCAGGCGTGTGGCCTTGTGCCACGGGGAGCCTGGCGGATAGAAAAAGAGTGAAAGAAGTATAGAATAGGTATAAACAAGAGACAGAACAGATAAAACTCGGATCTGATTAAGGGCGGTGGGTGGGCATGGTAAGATGTAAGGTTACCTAATAGCAAATAGGATATAGCAAATAATGGAGAGACTTTCCCGTAGTGTAAGGTGAACTATGGTAATATGGAAAAATGGAGAGTAATAGGATTCGGTTGACAGCCTGCTACCTGGAAGACAGGGATAGGTGGGTAGAAATCCTGCAAGAGGGAAAGTATACCTTATTAGCGAGCTTTATGCTCGCAAAAAGGGTGAATTGCAGGAGGGAGCCCCCACGACTGTTTAAAGGAATAAGGGAACTGGTGCAATATTATATAAATAATAGTTTTTCCCTCAAGCTTGACTCCATATTATTCCGAGAGCGACGTAGGGCGGAGCCTGGTAAGGCGGAGTCCTATTAGAGCGGAACAGAGGCAGGCCGTAGTAATGTATACGGAGGTCTGGCTCTGTGGAGCGGATGGAGCGGAGGAAGCGGGGGCAACAGATTAACAAAAGAAAGAAACGTGTAATGTAAATAGTGGGGGCGTTTTCTACCCACCTATCCCTGTCTGGAAGGTGACTGGCTGTCTAATAGGTAATTGTATAAGGGAATGTCTCGGTCGGTTTATGTTTTTTTTAATCAGATAGTCTCTGGTTTTTTAGAGTCTATCTGCTTTTGGTTAGTTATTCTCTTTTATATCAGGATCGTTCAAAATGGTTTTAAGAATCTCTATTTCTTTCTCTATTTCTTTTTTCTCTTTTTTAAGTTTCTCTAGTTCTTCATCTTCAACATATTTGTTACAATTTCCAGGGAAACCATCTTCTCCTCTTTCTTCGTATTATCGCTTCCATCTACATAACATTTGATAATTAAGTCCTAGATATTAAGTTACAGATTTTGTAGTTCTATCATCATCTAAGGTCAATTTTACAGATTTCATTTTATATTCTCTGCTATAATTTGTTCGGCTCTTTGACATTTTAGATAATCCTTTTTTATTCTCCAAAACTTAACAATAAATCTTAGCTTATCTAAATGTCCTACAAAATATAGCAGCTTTAAACAGGCTCCATTGGAAATATTATATTAAAGAATCATTGGAATAAAACTTCATAAACTTTTTAATATGAAACCTACTATATCATAATTTAATAATGCTGATTTGGACAAAGCATAAGATATTGATAATATTAATTCAGCGGTTCCTCCTATACCTTATTATCCCTTTTATAATTAATCCAAGTCCACAAATGATAAAAATTACTCCCAAACCAGGAGATTCAGAAAAATTTTTGATACTGATGAATAAAACAACTAAGCCAAATATAATAGGAGAAACCCCTCCTAATATTTCTAAAAATCGTAGAAACATAATAAACTTTAATTTTCAAATTAGTATTAACTTTCTATTTGAGTTCGACTTTCTTTATCTTAGTTAAAAACTCATCAACTCATAATTTAACAATTCATTTTGGTTAACTAAATGTCCAACAAAATATAGCAACTTCACTATTTATTAAAATTATATTTTAAGCAACTTATCTATAATTTCATTTGTTAATTGACTAATATTTTTAGTTTTCTCTTTTTTGATTTTGTTTAGTAATGTACCATTTAATTTGTAAAAATACTTGTAATTATTTCCCTCTATTGTAATAGATTCTTTATTTATCGTAATTCCCCATATATATTTGTTATATTTAAATTTACTAATTAATTCATTTTTATTTATATCTATTATATAAATATAGTTATTCTCATCTTCTGCATCATTATTTTCACTATAAACAAAACCTGTGCCACAGAATACAACAATATTAGGATCACATCGTATTGAAACTTCAGATATTATTTGTTGGAACCCAGAAGAAAAGATCAAATTTTTTTCACTGTCATATACGAATAATTTGTTATAAAAAAGATGTGGTACTTCATTATCTTCCAATTTTACAATAGCGGAAAATGCAAGAGACCCAGAATTGGAAACATCAATAGAACTCCCTGTTGGTAAATCTTCTTTAGTTTTATAAACTATTTCCTTCTTTTTAACTAATGCAAGACAACCACCATCACTTTTAGTAACGCAGTATTTTTTATCTTCTGAAAATGATTTTATTCCATCAAAGCCAACGAGATTATTTACTAAATGAAGATACTGAGATTTGGATATATCATATGGCCATATTTTATCTGGTGTGAATGATTTAATAACTTCCATTATTTCCGCTTTTGCTGCTTTGTCGCTATAACCTCTTTTATTTACTAATTCTTTTTTCTTTTCTTTTGCTATTTTAAAAATATTTTTTGAAAGGTCATCAATTTTTTTTTCTATTTCTTTAAAATTAATAGAAATATTAATACCATTCTCACACATATATAGAATCTCCATGTTTAAGAATTATTTATTGAGTTTTATTAAAGTAGATGTACTAACCTTGACGCTTAACAAGCCGAGTTATATCAATTATTTCATAGTGGTATCAATTTTGAAATTATTATTCATAATGTTTTCAATATAGGTTTCATTTTGCTGAATTTTAAGGTCCTGTTTGTGATTTTCTTCGGATAATAATTCCGATTTACTTTCTAATTCAGATATATTCTCCTCATTTGATCCAATTTTCACTTTGTGCTCAACTACTCTACTATTTAATTTAAAAGCTAATATACCTATTATAGTAATGGATAAACTAAATAAGTATTCCATCCAGCGAGACTTAATGTGGTCCTTAATTTTTTCTTTTGTACTTGGCCCTCTAACATCCATCTCATTAGTAGCTGTAACCTCATCATCGCTTACTTCCGGATTATCGGTACGGTCAAATTCTTCACTTTCTTCAGAAGTTGGTTCTTCAGGACGGTTGTTAATCCACTCTAAATATCTATTAAATTCTTTATGTGATTTAGTACCTTTTTTATTTTTTGCCATAATTAATCCATATAATTGTCGTTTAACCAATTTAAAATTTCTTCTTCATTGTAAGATTTCATCTTTTGTATGAAATCCTCGAATTCTACCATTGAACTTTTCTCCAATAATGGATCATTTATATATTGATAATCAACGCTAATTTTTAACAATTCTTCCTTTTTTTCTTTCAAAACATTTATTATTATATTTCTAAAATCATTTATATCCTTTCTATGGGATTTCATAAGTGGGAGTTTTTTAGAAAATCTCAAATTAATATCATTGATTTCATTAAAAGTATTCCCAACAATATTATTTAAAAAATTACTAACAATATTACCAGAAAATTGATAACGATTTATATAACCTACTCTCTTAATAGGGCCTATTTCATATTCAGACATAATTCCATTAAGTATTTTATCATTTATTATTTCATGTATTTTTTCTAATTCATTTTCTTCATTGTTTAATTTATAATTAACAAGAATATCATCTATACTAACTTGAAAATAATTCCCAGTTTCTTTATTATATAATTTCTTATGCCTCGGACCTTCATCTATAGATCCATATTCTCCAAGTAAAGAATTAATCTCAGAGTTTAATATTCTATCAACAATTTCACTCATTTTACTTTCCATACCAAAGCTTCTTCTCATACGTATTCCTACGAGTATTGAATCAAGGTTATCAAAAATATCTTCTATCATTATTTCCTCCAATATAAGATTAGTAAAATATTAAGTGAATGATTTTTTATATTATCATATGATATAACAGAATATTAAGCGACAAAATATATCTCAATTCTTTTCTATATATAGAAAAAAGTTTCTATATGAAGAAAATATTTCTCTATATAGAAAGCCAAATAAGTAACCTTTTTTAAGAGTTTATTGAATCTAATGTACTAATATAAGTAATAACTATCTAAGCGTGAAATAAAATATAACAAACACCCTACAATCCATAACTATAAGTGTAATAAAAATAAAGAATAATATCAATAAGGTTCGATAATATCATTATCTACATGGAATAACATCTCTCCCTGGATGTCTTTTTTTATTGCCAGGTAATCTGGATTGTATTTAGTAATTATATTTACAATCTGGCTGTAATTATTAACTGCAAATTCTCGGTATTCCGGATTGTTGATTTCAGTTTCTAGAATACCGGCTATGGCTTTTGGTAAGGTTTTAGGATTGTCAAATTTGCCATTTCTATATTGTTTAATAGCTTCCATTATATTAGATATGGATTGCTGCGATATTTTCTGGATATATGTAGCCATGATGTTGTTTTTATCTTTTGTTATTTGGAGTTAAACCAGCCATTTTAACGGCATTATTCCAGGAGTCAAACCTATAAGCAGCCATACTAAAATGTTTGAAATCATTTGTCCTGGGTGTGTGTCCAAGCTTGATAAATAGGTCACGAATCATGCTAAGAAGTTCGTGATCTGTGAATTTATTTATGGGATTTGTTTTTCTTACCTTCAGTCCTGAGGCCCTAAGAGCTTTGTTCCAGGAACCAAATAGTTGGCTAGCTTGAGAAGAGTAATGGAATTCTCTGAATGAGGGGGAATGGCCTAACTTCTGTGATTTTTTTCTAATTAACTCAATAAGTTCATCTCTATTGAATTTGTGTCCTTTGGTTCTTGCATTGGGTTCAAGGCCTGCTTCTTTTAAAGCATTATTCCAGCTGCCAAATCGGTGAATAGCAGTAGACGCTTTTTTAAAATCTACATAACGAGGAGTTCTTCCTATCTCTTTTGCTTTTTCCTGTATCATTTGTATTAACTCAGATCTGGAGTATTTAGGAATGCCTTTTCTTGTGTTGGGGTCTAATCCAGATAGCTGTATAGCACTATTCCAGGAGTCGAATTTATAACGTACAGATGAAGAGTAAGGGAAATATTTAGTCAGGGGTGTCCTGGCAATAGATTCAGCTCTACTTCTAATCATACTGAGTAACTCATTTTTGGTGAAATTAGCCATAGGGTAAAACCAGAATGAATTATATACTTCGTAAATAATGTAAAGTAATGAAATCTTAAATCAAAAAAGTATGAAAAATAAAAATCAGCAAATATATTTATAGTAATGATGTATCAGACTAATAACATAATCGCAAAAAACATGTAAAAGAGATAAAGTAATAACTCTATAGACAAGTATTCTACTAGGTTGAAAATTCTGGGAAGTGAGGAATGGTCAGTATGTAATTTAATAAATGTATCTTTTTCGATATATTTCTAGGTAGATTGACTCCGGTTTTTTTTGAATTAGCTTTGTAAATTCCTTGCTTCCAAACTTCATGTAAACCTCCTTTTTGTTAGTAACTATACTATTAAGCTATTTTAGGAGAGTTTACAAACTTTTTCTCACAGAGCCCAATGAATCTTTTCAGAAAAAATTTCAACTTACATTTGGATATTACCACTGGTACCGTTTATATTATTTATTATTACTTATAGCTTCAAGTTTTTTTCCATCAAAGGGACAGTTATTGATATTTTTATTATAAAATACAGTATTACAAAGAGGACACTTTTGAAAAGTACCGTCATGGTGAAAATTAATTGATTTAATATCAGTTATTTCAATTTCTTTCTTTGAACCAAAACTTTGACTTATTCCCTCTAATACTCCCTCAGAAGTTAAATATATTGTTTTTTCACTACCTGAGGTTAATCTAATATCTGCTGGCCGGTAGTAATCACCATTAATTTTTTTCTTGCTACCTATAAAGTTTACAGTTAATATTTTACTGAATTCCAAATCAAACTCACTATCACCTTGTAAGCATCTAAAATAAAAATAATTAAATTGGCCTCGTAATTCCCAATTAACCTTTGTAAGGTTATGTGAAGTTTCTTTTTTATCAACAGCTGTTACTGCATAAATTTCAGATTGAGCAAATGTTACTTCGAAAGAAATAAAAAATAATACTGAAAACATTACTAATAATTTTGTTTTTAATGAATAAATTTTAATCTCTTTATTTTTATTAAAGTCACTGTTTTTATCGACGCTGAACGCTCCGGCAGTTAATAATTGAAAACTTTAAATAGTCTGGCTACTTGGATGTTAAAAATCAAGAAACATCAGCTTTAGTTGTGTGGTAAACTATTTAACTAAAAGACACTTTTTAACTTTAGTAAAACCTTTAGTTTTCATTCTATAAAAGTACATCCCTGTAGGCATACCTTTAGCATTCCACTTAACTCTATGGTATCCTGGATTTTGACGCTCATCTATCAGAGTTTTTATTTGTCTGCCCTGAATATCAAAGATTGAGATATTTACTTTTGATCGTTCTGGAAGTCCGTATATAATTGTAGTTGTTGGGTTGAATGGGTTTGGATAATTCTGGTTAAGAGTAAAATGATTTGGAGTGCTATTTTCTTTATAAACTGCTACAACATCTTTAATATTTATTATTGATGTAGTACTTACTGTATCTTTTTGATCCGTCACTTTAACTGTTACTTCATATTCTGACTTTGGTTCCGAAGGAACTTGAAACTCCAAATTGCCTTCTTCTGATATGGAGATACTATCTGATTCGGTAAATAATAGATATTCTAATTCATCATTATCAGGATCTTCTGCTTTATACTTATAAATAAACTCTTTCTCATTTTTTATTGTTGTATCAGACAGAATCTTAGTAAACTTTGGTTCTCTATTTATACTCAAACTTAAAGGAACCTTCTCATATATAGAAAATCCTGTTAAAGGTAACCAACTATCTTTCCATAAAAAGAAAGTAACAGAATCAGTTTTAGTAGTTGGCTTTACTTTAAATGAAACAGTTTTTTCTGAACCTTTTTCAAGTTTGAACTCATCTGATGTTTTCTTTTCCCAGATCCATTCTGATTTTTTAGTGTTATTCTCTAATACTTCTAAATAATATCTACCATCTTTATTACAACTTAAATCAATATCGATTTCCCCCCATTGGTTTAAATCCAATTCACTATAGTTAATATCTTTGATTGTGGTTGCACTAGTTTGAAAAGTAGATACATCACTACTGGCTATAACCCAATGTTGATCATTCGGGGAACCCTTCCATTCTGAATAATTTATTATAGCGGCTGTGTCACTATTACCTGGTTTCCCTAGATATGGGCCTAATTCGAATGAAACAGAATAAGTAACATTCATACTTCCTTCATGTTTAATATTAATTTTATTTTTATACCATCCCCCACGAGTTGTTAATTGTTTATCTACAAAATATCTATACCATTTAATGAAAGTATGCTTTTTATTTTGTTCGTCTTCATATGTATATTTTTTAACTTTAAAATCTGTATTTACTGTAGGAAAACTATTTTTCTTCGAAGTTATTATATCTAAGAAACAGGAGGCCCGATCAAAAGCAAAATACTCTTCTTGATTAGAATATCCATCCGGAATAATATAATTATTTTTGAATTTGGTATAAATTTTTGTTTCATTATTTCCAGAAGATATCTCTTCAATGTTGCTGTTTGCTGCTTTGTGAATAGCTTTTCTTGTAGCTGAATAATACTGGGAAGCAGTATTTATGGTTGACATACCCTCTGAATGACCTGTATATAATGAATGAAATATATTATAAAATCTAACTGCAAAATTGTAGTATTTCACAAATTTATTTTCTTTATATTCACTTAAAGATAGTTTAATTTGATTACCATGTTTATTAATGGATGGGGGAGCAATAGGACTGTTAGTTACTTTCAAATCAATATGTGAAAATTGTTCAAAATTATCATCAACACCTAAATACAATTTATATACCCCTTCACTTAATTCAGGATAAGGTGGTTTGGCTTCTATAGGATAAATTGGTACATTCACTTGTTTTGATGAATTCGATTTAACTTTAACTTTATATCCTTCATCTGCATCAAGGGACCAATTATTCAGTGATTCTTTTTTACCATTATCTAATATATAAAAACTATTATCAGGATATCTTAATCCGTACATTATTGCGGATATTTTATCTGAATCAGTTGGGTTAGTAATCGTTATATTCGCCCATAATCCTTCTCGCATGTATTTAAGAGAAGAATGCTTATAAAAATTATCTGAGTGGGCTGAGGGGGCTAATCTATCACCATATCCATGTAAAAACGTGATTGGAGATATTCTAATAGGACTTTCATAATTATTTTGACGATTAAATTTTACATTTTGAATATAAACCCTATTCATACTTTTTGTTATAAAGCTCCAACTGTAAGTTGTATCTAAACTATTACCAGCAACATCTTTGATATTCGAAGTAACATGTATTGAATATTTAGTTTTAGGTTTTAATTTTTTATTGGGCATAAATTTCAAATAATCAGTTTTTTCTATATATTTTAATTCACCACTAATTTTACCTGATTGACCTTTTATAAAAAAGTTATCTTTATTGATTGTTTCTTTATCCATATCTTTGTTGAAATAGACAAAAATATCTGAAGAAATAGGAACTTTCTTTTCTCCTCGAGCTGGAGAGAAATCAGTAACTTTTGGGTTTATTGCATCTACCTTGAATTTATACCATTCATTACTTATATCAGTAGTCCGATATTTTGAGTTATATTCAGCTTCTATTTCAGTACCGATTCCAAGAGTTTTTCCTTCAAAATCAGAAGGAATTTTATATTGAAATACAAATAGATGTTTGCTATTAGCATTAATTATTTTTGTCTTTTTATCTACTGAGTTTTTATAATCGGTTGAGGAATTTATATATAATTTAACCCTTGTGGGTTTATCATAATTATGATTGTTTTTAACTTCAATAGGTATATAAACTTTTTGATCAGCACTAGCTGGATTTTCAATAGAATAATTCACCGATGATTCCTGGTTTCTTGCATCAGCTTCAGAACCATAAGGTAAATGTCTATTTGATCGAAATGGAGAATTTCTATTAATTTTAATGATATCTTGATCCTTACTAATAGTTATAGACCCTAAACCCCATAATTCATTTTTATTGTTAGTTTCTGCAATTATTTCATATTTATATTCACCTTGATCAATACCATTCCATTCTAGAGGTATACCAGCTTTACTGATAGAATTAAATAGTGTTGTATTCCAATTATTTGAGTATATTTTTAATCTAATATTTGGTGCATATTCTCTATCTACCTGATTATTTACAATATTAAATTTCACAGAAAAAGATTTATCCACATAAAAAGTTCTTTGCGCATAGTTTGAGTAGGAACCATCATCATCAATGCACCGGACTTTAAAGGTATGTTCTCCTTCACTAAGATTGCTAAATGTTTTGGAGGTTGCATCTCCTGAATATCCCTTGCCATCCAGTTCATACTCATATCCGTTGACACTGCCATCCGGGTCATCGCCATCCCAGCTGAAAGTTACTCCGTCTGTGTTAATAATATCATTATTCGCTGGTCCTGAAGTTATCGATATTGTAGGAGATGTATTATTTTCTATTCCTCTTCCTTCTATACTGACTGAAAAATCCCATCTGTCAGTTTCAGGATAATCAAAATTGACTTGATCACTTATTTGACCCTCTTTTTGAGGAGTAAAAGTTACTGGTACTTCATAAGTATTACTAGTAGGTCCTGTATAATCAATAGATAGCATCCCAGAACAATCAAAATTAGAATTGCTTGTTGAATAAGATATAGAATAATCTCCATATCCATGATCACCAATAGTGATATTTTTTGTTTTAGATTCTCCGACTTTTACATCACCGAAAGCAATATTCTGATCCCTAGGGAAAATAGTTTTTTGATAATGGATATTCACAAAATTAATAACCCAAACACTACTTTCTGAGTGTAATCTAATTCGAGCTGTATTAGCGTTATATCTTACATCAGCTGCAGGTAATAAAAATTCGCCTCTTCCAGATAAGCCATCATCTCCATCATTGTTAATTTCTCCAACTTTATTATATTCATAATCGGAGTTTTGTACAAAAACCTCAAGTGGCTGGTCTCCTTTAGTTCTAACACACCCTATTGATATTTTTATTAAACCATTTTTTCCCGAGGGAATATTACTAGTTCTATAATCTATATCAGTAGAGCCTTCCCATTCTAGTCCTATTGCTCCCCATTGATCGAAATCAATTGATCCAGGGTTCCCCCCTATGCCATCATTATAATCATCACTTGATGAACCTTCTGTCCAATCTCCAGCATTTCTAATGTCTTCATTTCCTTGTATGTTGGCAATTTTAGTAAATTTTCCAGGTTCCTCAGATTTTAGTCCCTGAATGCATAAAAAGGGAACTAACAAGAAGATCAAATATTTAAATTTTCTCATAATGTCCTCTATTTTTTAGATAGATTATTAAAGCAATAAGTAAATATTATTCCAAATAGGTAGAATATCTATAATAATCTAAAATAGTTATGCTATCTAATATATAGATAATACAAATTTGCCAATATAAAATAATACAATGAATTAAAAAATGGAACCTCAAAAATATTAGATACTTGGCCTAGTGCAAAAGATAAAAACATCCGAATTTAAATGAATATATTTAAGTTTTTATTATACCACAAAATGTAACGAATGTAAATTTATATATCAAATCTTTCTAGATAATCGAATATTGAATTATACGATATTGAATTAAAAAAACCAATGGAAAAAATAAGTAAATAAAATAATACGAAAAATATATATTATACAGTAAAGTTAACCCTTGCGTTTGATAAGTTTTTTCTGGGGACGAAATTTGAAGAAGGAGCGGAAAAGGCGGAATATCATGTAGCCGATGAAGCCAAGTGCACTGGTATAGATATAGAAAGAACGGGAGCTGGTGCCGATGGAAAATATTTTCATGAGGGAAGTGAGCATCAGGAAAATTGCGTAGAAGGGGCCAAGATTCAGGAAGTTGTTTTCGTCTGAGTCTCTTGTACTATATATCAAATCGTCGGCAGAATGATCATCGGAATAACTCCGCCATAAAAAATTTTTGATGTAGAACGGGTTGCCTCCAGCGGCCCGTAGGATCTCTTTTTTTAGATCGGCTCGATCTATTACCCGGATGTCATAATTTGAATAGAAATAATCTATCAATAGGGAGGCCTGGTGTTTAGATAAAGGCTCAATTTCTTTGACTATAAATGATGACCATATTTTTTTAAGATATAATTTATTTTTTATGCGGTTTACTCCTGTGCAGATAGTGGAATGCAGCATAATTGATTCAAAAAATGCTTTGTAACTGGGAGACATCCTGGTAAGATCATCAAAAAAGAGAATTATATTTTTACTTTCATTGTGACGTAAGGTATCAACAATAACTCGACTATAGGTGCTGTTTCCGCCTTTAAGATGTTCACGTTTTAGATCATTAAAGGACATATCAAAAATATCAGAGTCTTCTGGTATATCTTTGATATATAAGAGTTCTTCATTAAATAACTCTTTGAGCAAAGATTTATAAAGGATAGAGGCAGGTTTAGCCTTATAAATATATATGCATAAATGTTTATCATAGTTTATACGCATTGAGGACTGTTGGCGACGATTATACTTGGAACTGGAAGAAAAGTCAATTTTTTTAATATCACCACTAATAACGCCGTAAGCCTCTTTCATTAATCTAGATTTTCCTACTCCTCGATCACCCATTAAAAGAGAGTGGAGACCACTGGTTAAATTGTGTACCAGATTATATAGATCATCAGCTCTACCTATAAAATGATCATCATGCAGTAAATCTTTTGTATTAGACATATAAACCCTATGTGTTAGCTATATTCTGAATGAATTTTCTCTAAATCATCTAAAAGTCTAAATTCTTTTAATAAATCATATCTTTTATTATAAAAATCAGAAAGAGTTTTAGAGAGATAACTTTGTAAACTTTTCCTTTTCTTGAGACGGAAGGGGTTGTAAATATTGCGGACACATTCAAAAGCAATTTCAAAAACTATGTGATAATATCCGGTAGGTATGTTTAAATCATCAAAATCCAGATCTGTGTTGCTAATATTGGCGTATTTTGCTTTAATATCATTTATGGCTGGATATAGATATTTATTGTACTTGTCAAATTCTTTACTCAAATGCTCGACAAAATCGCTATAGAATGATTCAAAGGATGATTTAAGGACATCTTCTGCCGACATTGAGCCAGAATCTTCGGACGAAGATTCAGTAGATTCTGAGATATGATCAGAAATGGAAGTAATACTGGAGTCAGAGTTCTCTTGTTCGATATCACCGTTGTTTTTTAGACCTGAAAGCATAGAATCAAACTGAGACACTATAGAATCGGGGGAATTATCATTATCATTTGATTGGTTGTTGTTAGAAACCTCTTTATTTTGTATATCAGGCGGTGAATAATTATCTATGAGATTGTTTTCAAAAGAAAGACTATTAGAAAGCAAATTTGATTTTTCGCTATTTTCAGCAAGTTCTAAGTGATGTGATAGAGTAGTGTCCAAATCATCAAGACGTCCAAAGTATTTTTCCCGGAGTATATCATTATTTTTTTCGATATCGTAAATCAGAAGTCTGCCGGTATAATTAAATGAAGTGCTATCCCCGATAGAAAAATTATCCAGGGAATCTATTTGATCTAAATGTATATCAAACTTATCGGAGTGAAACTGATTGCATTCAAGTATACCTTTGCTACATATATCAAAATTGCCAAGAGAAACTGTAGTATTTGCAAGTATAGCAGTGTGTATTTTTAGGCAGGGTTCAAGGTAAAAAGTGGAACGGAAGGTATTGAATATGTCTTGATTTGATTCAAATAAATAAACAGAAGCTGGAATATCATTCTCGCGGTGATGGCGCAATTTTGAAAGGGCATCTTTTATACGTAGGCGAAAGCGGAAATCAGGGGTCATTCTGCATATGTCAACAATAGTGCTTTTGGAAACAAAATATATATCGAAATAAGAGGATTCGGAAGACATACCAGGATAACAAACCAATATGAATCCCCATAAGGAGTCTTTTTGACTCCGGGCAAGATGGATAGGGTCAACTACAGACAGGGGAATATCTTCTACTAATATATTTGAATTATTAATCAACAAATCACCTATTAATATCGCTTATATCTATATAATCATTTTGATCTAAAAATTCTGAATACTTTTTATATTTAGAAATCAGACGGTTCTTTTGAAGTAGAAGAGAGTTAAGTTCTTTTTTTGTGCGTAAAACTTTTTGTTTTGATTTAATGAACTTTTTATAATCGATAGAACCTGAATTATAATTATCTTTGGCTATGGAATGAAGTTTCTTGTTAGCATCCAGTTCATTTTTTAGAAATGAGATTCTAGATCTAATCAATTTCAGATTTTTTGAAAAACGGGAAGTATCCGAGGAAACAGTATTAAGATATGAATTGTAAGAATTGATAGAATTAAGTAAAGACAAATGGGATTTTTTGCGACTGTGAGAATAAAAAATTTTATTTATATTCCAGGACATTGAAAGAGATAAACTCTTACCAGGAAGAATATAAAGCAAATCGGAATCACTAGTAGTGAAATCAGAGGAGCTCAACCGAGAATAAAAACGTATATTAGGGGTGATTCTATGCCAAAAGGAACTTGATTGTAGATTAAGTTTAGACTCTTTGATATCGTATTTGAGAGACTGTAAGTGGAGGAGATTGTTTCTATGATAAAAGTCAGTATTCTCCAGGGAAAAGTCCTGGCTGAAAGCGAAAATATTGAGTAATATAAAAAATAATAAACGTTTCATAATACCTATAAATCAATCTTTAAAGAATTTATAGCTTCGTGTTTTGCTTCATCGTATACATGAGTATATATTTCTGTTGTATTAATGTTTGAGTGACCTAAAAGCTCCTGGATAGTTCTTATATCTACATCCTGATAAAGTAAGTTTGTAGCAAAAGAATGACGGGCGGTATGAGGAGTGAGGTGGGTTGATAGGGGTACGTTTTCCCTTATATGTTTAAAAATGTTGTTAACAGTATAAACTGATATGGAAGAGTTATTTTTATAATTTAGAAAAAGAGGGGAAAGATCCGCCCGCCTATATTTAAAGTAATGCGATAATTCTTTTAGAAGAATTGGATGAATGGGGACAGTCCGTTGTTTGCGCCCTTTGCCGGTAAAACGGAAAACATAACGATCAGAGGACTGCAATTTAATAAAGCTATCAAGAGTAAGAGATACAACTTCAGCACGCCTAAAACCAGCAAATATCATTGATAAAAATATGGCTCTATCACGGACTGCTTTCACCATCGAGCATTGTGAATCTGCCTTTTCTATATTCCGAGATAAAAATTTTAGTATTACCTGGATATCAGAATTTTTTAAGTAAGTGGGGGATGATTTTTCAAAAGACAGTGAATTTAAGGTATCAAAAGGGTTGCTGGAGACATGATTGTTAATACGGAGATAATTAAAGAAAGATCTACAACTGGAAATTTTGCGGTTTACTGAGCGGTTGCTGTTGCCTAGATTGTTTTTTAGATAAGAGATAAATCTGTGAACATCCCCTTTTGTAAGATCAGATAAATCCTCAGAATAGAAGTCAGATAATTGGCCTAAATCATAAGAGTAGTTTTTGATGGTATGTTTAGAATAGTCACGTACGTAATCCAGGTAATCAAGAAACCGATCAATTAAGGAGTCATTATTCATTTAAGCTCCTATAATATTCTATGAGAGATTTATATTTTGATCTATTTTCTTGTAAAGAAATAGATAGGTTCTTCAACAGAGATCTAAAATTGGAATTTACATACTCTACAAGCTGCTTGGATGCTTCAGAAATCCTGACAATTACAGTACCGTCAATATCAATAGAATTTCGCCTTATAAAATAATTTTTCTGTTCTTTTTTATCTGAACACAGAACTTTATTTTGCCTGGAAATAGTTTGTTTTAAATCCGCTAAGGAATCTTTGATGGTGGCAATTTTGTCTGATTTTTTGCGTGTATTAACTAGAGAATCTATCTCATTAGAAGTCTTAACATTACCAGGCCTATTCCAAATTTTGGATGTAAGCACAGAATGAAGATAGGCAGAATGGTTTTTTATTTTGTCTTTCCTTTTATCAAAATCCTTGATAATCAACTCAATTTCATCCAGGGTCCTATCTGAAGATGATACAATCTGACGAGCGGAATTTAATCCTCGATCCTCTAGTTGTGTGATGTATTTATTTAGACGGGAAGAATCCAGAATAAATTTCTCTGAAAATATATTTGAAATATAATTTTGTTCGGAATAAAAACGATCACCAGGGGAGTAATAAATATATAAATTACCGTCGATTTGTTTGTAATCAATATAATCACAGAAACCGGTATCAATTAATTCAGAATGAGCAGGATCAAGAGTTCTCTTTATATAGGACAGCATATCATGGCGAGTAATACAGAGTAGGTCAACTAAAGTATCATAAGCAAAGTGTAGGTGGCTACCAGTAAGACCGTGAAATTTGACTGAAAGGATATCATATAGACGACGAGCAATATTGCTATTAAGTGATAAAAAATATTTGAAGTTCATATATCTTGTATAATTGTTTTGAATGTTTTGTGAATATATATCTGAAAGCCAGATTTTAGTATTTTGAGCAACCCTCCCTTTGTGCTTTTCATTCCTGAAAACCACTCGTTCAATAATGTGAAAACTGTCATTGATTTCTACAGTATTAGAACGTTTTTTAGACTTTAATATGTTATTAGATTCTATGGTTGTGGATACTAATCTCTTAATAGAACGTTTTACGCGATTAATATTTTTTCCGGTAGTGATGCCCAGTAATTGGCAAATCTTATAACAAGAAATTGAAATTGGGCTGGAGATAATACCAGACTGCGAAATATAATACTCAAGGCATTTAAATAATTTGTAGTCAAAACTGGTGGGAAAGCCGTACTTGCTGCTAGGAATAATATTGAGCGTAGATTTATTGTCGCTGGGAGTATAAGAATATCTGCTGAGTGACCTAGACTGCCTTGACATACCGAAAAAAGGGAACAGGCAAAAATTAAACTCACTCTTAAAAAAATCGTCAGTCGAAAAAAGAGAAGACGCCATAGAAAATTAAACCCCAAAAATGTTGTATGAATAGTTAGATGTAATCTAATATACCCGGTGCTTAAAAACAACAAAAAATGTGGAGAATTTGTACATTAAATATTTTGTTTTGCTTAAATTAGAGAAACTACTACAGAAATAGGGGCAAAGATACAATAACAGTTATTGCAAATAATAATATATAACTGTAGTAGTATATAGTATATATAATATATATAGTATATATAGGGCAAAAATATGATAAGTAAAACCAACGGGATAGATAAGGAAGATTTGAAGCAAAGTGAGACATTTGTTGAAACAAAGTGAGACAATGCTTGAAGCAAAGTGAGATAGTATTTGAAACAAAGTGAGACATTTATAACGGTATTTGAAACAAAGTGAGATATTATTTGAAGCAAAGTGAGATAGTAATAATAGAGGAATAAAGGACAGAAGAATGATACAAAAGAAAAGAAGTAAATAATAAATGATAATAGAGATGGACACAACAAGTAATCTGATGAGATATAGAAAGAATATAAATAAAATATATATTATATATAAATATATTCACTATATAAAAGAGCGTATTGGACGAGAAAATTGAAAATATACAACATAATAAACATTATGTTGCATATAAAAAACAGGTATATATAAAGAAAATTCAATAATTTAAGGATATATTAATAAAAAACAATAGGTAATCAAAATGAATGGTAAAATAAAGATGAAAAGCCTACACATTAAAATACCGGAGAAAATGAAAAATAAAATCAGAAAAAGAGCAAATAGAAAGGGGATATCAATGACATTAGTAGTAAGAAATGCCATAAAAAACAGCATAAAAAACAGGTGAGACAATGGAATATAAAACCCATATATCATTTTCAATGGCAGTACTGTATGGATTTTTATCATTTATTGGGATAGATGCAAATGCAACAACGGCATTAGCTATGATTACTGGCGCTTTGATCCCTGACATTGACACAAAGAAGAGTAAAATAGGAAGAGTTTTTCCAATGATATCCAGGAGAATTGAAAGAAGATACGGCCACCGGACCGTGACACATTCGTATATTATCATGTTTGCAGCTGGAATAATTGTTACTATTTTGGCGTACATAGCAGATCTATTTTTCCTAGGGGTAGGGGAAGTTAAATATATAACGATAGCATTAGTTTTCATAGTAGGCTGGATGACACATATTATATTAGACACAATGACGGTACAAGGAGCTAAAGTTTTTTATCCGGTTTCAAAAAGAAAGGGGGTATTCCCTTTCAGAGCCAACATGCAGTACGCATATAGGACAAAGACCGGGGCAAAGGGAGATCGGATCATATTTGCAATATCTTCAATTATAGCCGTAGTAATGATAACTATAAATATGGTTGGATATGAAAATATAATAAGAGGGGTACAAAAGGATATACGTAGTGCAGTAAAGGAATATAATCAAATGTCAAAGGAACACCTGGTAGTAGCTACTACTAAAATCAGGAATAAGATTACAAAAGAAACAACAAGGGGAACATATAAAGTACTTGGAGCCCCTGGAAAATATAAACTAGTAATTGTGAAAAATGATAAAATATATCGAATAGGCAACCAATACTCGGACTATTTAAAGACAGATAAAATTAAATGTAAAAAACGACAAGAAATAAACTTAGAAATAAAAAAAGTGCAATTCAGAAATGACAAGTTAAGAGAGATAAGAGAATATATACCTAAAAAAAGGCTAAGGGTGCTCATGAACGGTAGTATAAAATGTGAAGACAATACAGTAGAAAAAGAGGGCAAGGAAAATGAATATCCGGTTATAGATAGGAGAGGAAATAACATCCGGTTTCAATACGCACGATTGAAGGATATAAATAGATATATAAAAAGAGAAGCAAGGGTGAAATCAGGGGCAATTAAGCTGTTTATATACAAGAAAGAAATAGAGGAAGAAGATAATAGGAAAGTTGAAGTAATAAATATATCTGGGAATGAAGATAATTTAATAGAATATGAGATAAATTTAGAATTTAAAGTAAGTAGCAAAGACAAGGTAAAAGTAGAGGAAAATGAAAAAATACATGAAGGTAAGATTATAGTAGAAAGAACTGGACAAGAAAAAATTGAAGAAATAAAAAATAAAATTAGAATAGAAAAAATGGAGAGGAATAGAGACATTGGAAAGATTCAAAATAGAATAACAGAGATAAACTCAAAGACAAAAGAAATAAAGAAGGAATATAATACTGAAAAGAAAAAGAAGGAAAGAGGAATAGCAACCCAGGGGCATGTAAGAAGAAAAAAGAATCAACTGATAGAGATAAAAAGAGAAAAAGCAGAGATAGAAAATGAAAAAGCAATAATAAAAAATAAATATAACAATACTATAGAGAGTTTAAAAAACGGGTTAAAAAAGGAAAGAGAAGAAAGATACATAAAATCCAAAGTAGAAGGCAGAATTAAGGATATAGGATATTCACTAACAGAAGACAATCAATATGAAGTAAAGATAACCGTGGCAAAAGAAGGCCAGGACACAAGTAGATATGAGAAAGAAAACGAAAAGAATGAAAAATGGTATGAAGTAACCCATGTAAGAGATGGAGATACTTTTGAAATAATATATAAAGGGAAAGAAACTGCTGTAAGGCTTATTGGAGTAGATACGCCGGAATCAACAAGGTATAGAACCGGAGAAATAGAAGAATTTGGCAAAAAAGCGGCAAAATACGCCAAAAAATTACTTAAAGGCAAAAAGGTAAGGCTTGAATTTGATGTGCAGAAAAAAGGGCCATATAAGCGGCTGCTGGCGTATGTATACCTTAAAAACGGTAAACAGCTAAATAAAATACTAGTAAGAAAAGGATACGCAAAGGCTAAAACATATCCACCAAATGTAAAATACGCAGAGGAATACAAAAGATTGCAGAGGAAGGCAAGAAAAAAAAATAGAGGACTTTGGCAATATAAATGAAAGGTGAATAAATGGATAAACAAGCAAACGAGACGGTGAGAATACTGGTAGCGTTATTAGTTATATTTTTAGTATCAATAATAGGGATATTGTCTCTAAAATGTGATGTGGTTGATCCTGAGGCGACAAAAATAAGAGTGGAAGCGGAACCTATAGAGGGGAGTAAGATGGTAAAAATAACGGTAGAGGAATCAAATTTTGAGGTATATAAGGAGAGTGAATGGAGTAAAGAGTGGGAAAAATCAAAGTGGTTGACCGGAGAAGACAACTATATAAAACTGAAAGTAGAAAATCAGGACACTTGCGGAAGGGTAAGAGGGGTTCTGGAAGTGGGAAATACAGTAGAAAGGGATACTAGTAAAAATAAGGTTGAGCTGAGGTGTGAAATAAAATAAGATTGTATATTCGGGATCGGTATACAAAGAAGTTAGATACTATAATAAGGAAGACATAGTAGGTGGAGAATAGAAAATGATTATATTTAACAGACAACATATAACATCACTTTTTGATATATAAGAAAGGTAGAGAGGACATTATGTGCCCTCTCTATGCCTTGTTCCGAATTGAATAAGAGGGTAAAAGGCAACAGATCCGAAACAGGGGGTAAGAATACTTTGGGATGCGACTAATTATAATGAATTGTGGAGTGTTTGTCAAAGAATTTTATAAGGGCCTGTAAGAAAAAGTATATAAAATTCCCTAAAATAGCCTTATGTAATTAATAATAAAATGGACACAAAGAATTAGAAAGTGGGAAAAAATTTATTCAAAATTATCCATTTATTTTGAGGAAAGAATGGAAAATTATGTGTAAATTGGTTGTGTTGTTTACACACTTAATCTTACATTCTCAATCTTACACTCTCAATCTTACACTCTCCACTCTCCTCCTTAATCTTACAATCTCCAAACTTTATCTTACACCCTGTTGTATACACAATTTAAAAAACATTCTCTTCTTTCTTACAAACACATATTATATTGCAGACCTTCTTACAGCCATTTATTATTATGTTAAACTAAGTCCTAGCATGCTACCTATTATTTCTTTTGATGTATCACTAGGAAGATGAATTATATTTATTTCTCCTTTTGGATTTATTGCATAATTACTGTATGATTCTTTAACAATATGCTGAGATACAAAAAAAAGATAATCTAGTCCTCCAATTATAAATCTATACGCATATCCTCCATCATATCGTAACTGTTGAGGATTTGTTATTAGACCTCTTGAAACCTCTCTATTTGTTAGATGTGAAGTCAAAATACAAGGATATTCAAGTTGATCTTTTGGGTTTTTATTATAGATCATTTCTCTGATCTTATCCTCATGTGGACCAAGACTCACTTCTTCAAAGAACTCCCTTTTACATATACTTGCTCTCCAAAGAATAGATAGGAGAAACAGTTTAAATTTACTATAATTCAAACAATCACAATAAATGTACTTTATATTATTTGAATCTTGCTTTATTTCTATTGAAGGTGGTGACTCCTGATATAATATTGTAGAAGCATAACTTTCCAGGTCACCTAATTTTTCATTGTCGCAATCTTGACAAAGAATATTACTTTCAAATTCCCCTGTCTGTCTGTCATATAGCTTTTGCAATTCACCATTATCACTTTTGACTTCACTAATTGTATGATCCTCATCAAAAAGATCTTGATACATAAAATCAGGTATTATATGGGATTGATTACAAAGATTTTTATCATTCTTGCAAAGTTTACATATAGGCATTAATATTTAAACCTGAATATTTTTTTAGAACTAATTTCACGGATTAATCTAAAACTAATTCGTATCTCTATCTTTAGGGGGATTAGAATCACTACTATGACTGGCTCTTCTATGTAACATGACATCTTTTTTGTTAAAGTACTAATTAAGGTCTATAAAATAGATGCTATAGCTTTTGCTGAGATTCTAATTATTTTAAAGTTTTCTACATCTATTATAATTATTTCCACAATAGTCAATATTGATTTACAAGGTGTTTCTTAAATATATTTACGCATAAATTATATATATTGAGTTATAAATTTAACATTTAATCTCTTTATTTATATTAATGAGAACTAGCTCTTTTTAAAATTTTAATAATTTCATAGTTACCCTTTCTTTTTGCAATATCCATAATAGTAAACAACATATCATCTTCTTTTTGAATTTCAGCACCATGCTTTACAAGCATTTTGACCAATGCTGGGTGTTCTTCCCCTACAGCTATCCGCAAAGGTGAAATTTCTTTAGAAACACTCCTACGATTTATAATTTCTTTAGTTTTATTAACATCTGCACCTTCTTTAATTAAATATTTTGCAATTTCAACATTACCGCTATCTAGTGCTAAGGTTAAACAGGTATAATTATATATATATTCAGTATCAGCAGAACTATCTTTAACACCTTGCCTACTATTAATATCTGCTCCTTCATTAATTAATGTCTGAACGGATTCTAAATGCTCTCCTTGCACAGCATAATATAAAGGTTCCTCTAAATCAATATCTACAGTTTTGTTTATTATTTGTTTTACAACTCCACTGTTTCCAAAATATGCAGCCATATCAAGAGAATTAATTGAACTGGATGACCTGTAATATTTTTCGTATACATTTGCATTATTATCTATTAATTTTTTAGCTAATTCGGCATATCCTTTTTTTGAAGCCCACATTAATGGAGTATGATCTCGATTATCAGTTATTCTCACTTTTGCACCTGAATCAATTAATTTTTCTGCTAAATCAAGATATTCATTTTGTATAGATAATATTAAGGGAGTAATATCTCGATTATCGGATATTCTCACTTTTGCGCCTGAATCAATTAATTTTTTTGCTAAATCAGGATATCCCTCTTTTATAGACAATATTAGTGGATACTTTCCATAATCATTGGGCTCATTTAAATCTATACCAGCATTAATCAAAACATCAACTATATCTATATTATTGTGTAGAATTGCTAGATGTAGTGCATTATTACCATTATAATCTTCTTTATTTAAATATACTGATTGAGAATCAATGCGCTTTTTTATTGTGGTTTTATCTTCAGACTTAGCTATACGTGGCCATGATCCTATAATTGATTCTGTACAGCTAAGCAGAAAAAAAGATAATAACATAAATAGTAAAAATCTTATGCCTTCTTTCACTATGAGTGCTCCATTTTTATATATTATTTTTTTATAAGTTTAAAAACACATAAATACCGAGAATAATGTAATGATGCTCAATATCAATACCAAATAAAAAAAAGTATTTCAAAATATAATATATCAAATACTTTGCTTTGTATGGTATATAAGATTAACTTATATGCTATACAAAAATAAACAAATAAAGGATGGTTAAATGGAGCCAGATAAAATAAAAGATAAAGTTGAAAATGATGATATCATTATAAAGCAAGGTGAGGATATATACAATATTGATAAAGATGAATTGCCGGAAGAAATTCAGGAAAAGTTGATAGAAAGGGCAACTATACAGAAGTGGACCGAACAAACCAAGAAAGAACTGGAAGTAAAAAACGTTGATATAGAAAAATGTATAAACTTATGGCTGCAGGGCAAAAGTGAAAACACACAGAAAGCATACAAAAGAGCAATAAAAGAATTTATAGAGTGGGCTGAGATTACCGGGCTAAAGAGTACACTCCTAGCCAAAGCTGAAGACGCTGATGAATATATAAATACATTAAAAGGAAAATATAAGGCGAATACAGTTAGGCTGAAAGCCAATGCAGTGTCTTCGTTTTTTCGGACAATGCGGAGATATGGAAATGTGGACAAGAATCCATTTGAGGGGGCACCGTTACCAAAAAGGGAATACAAAAAGGCGGTGAAAACAGATCAGGAGAAAACAATTCCAGTCATGAATGAGGAAGAATATAAAGAAATAATTAAAGGAATACAGGATAAAATAAATCGTACTGGAGACCACCTGGCGGATATAAGAGCCCGGGAGAGTGCTAAAAGATTGTTGCCGGCTGTAAAGTTTATGGGTAACTATGGACTAAGGGTTGGCGCATTGCCAACAGTAGAAAGGAAAGGGGATTATTTTACTTTTACAACCAAGGGAAACAAAGTCCAAAAAATGAATATAAGAGAATATTTTCCTGATAAAAAGAGGCCTTTTAAGGCATATAGTGTAAGTACAATAAAAGGAGCTGTAAAAAGGCTGTCAAAGAAGCTAAAAAAGGAAAATAGGATAAGGCATGCCTATAGCTGTCACGATTTTCGGCATTATTTTGCTGTACAGGAGTATATGAAAAATAAAGATATTGTGAGATTGAAAAATTTATTGGGGCATGCTTCTATTAATGTTACTGATCAGTATTTGAAAAAAGTAGAAATAAACAAATAATAAGGGTCTGTGAGAAAAAGTGTATAACGGACAAGTCTGGCCGAAACCGGGACACTCCGACAATCAACATCCAAAAAATTCGAAAGCTATAGGTGATCGGTCCAGAAAGATGGTATACTCTT
>Ga0102941_1000075_pt1 | contig 37688 bp, 45 predicted proteins | sample SalPonR2_C_D2_MG_FD_79281 | JGI IMG/M metagenome (GOLD analysis project Ga0102941, IMG submission 79281) | Salt pond soil microbial communities from South San Francisco under conditions of wetland restoration - Salt Pond MetaG R2_C_D2_MG | ecosystem: Environmental > Aquatic > Marine > Intertidal... | reverse complement strand
GTTACCTTAAAATTATTCATAACCATAGAAACTGAGTTTTTATAGAATAGGGTATTTAAAATATTATAAAATATATTCTTAACCTACCATTTCAAAATGGTTATGAATAATTAAGGTATAAAGGATAAAGCGTTTTAACAAATCTCGCCCTCAGATAGGTTAATATTTTATCCCACAGTCACTGTAAAATATGGAATCACTAAATAATATGTACCCCCCAGAATTAAAGTTATCCAATATTTTTGGCCCTCATAATTATCAAGCAACCAGAAATAAACCATAGCAGGAAATAAATTCACTGATATTTTGAGAAATGTTGAGTAAATATAGCCCCTTCCCAGATGTAGATAGGTATGTATATCGATTGGAATATGGAATAAAGAAACAACTATAGTAAATAAAATTGTTGATATTATTATTGATTATCTTCCATAGTTTCTAGCCTTGTACTTGACTAGATAATATAATGTTATCAACTTTGCAATGGTTAAATATTTTGCAGGTAAAAAAGACACTGCTGCTCCTTCAAATTACATTATTATAAGTAATTTAACATAACTATTTTTGTGGAAAAGGCCAAATAATTTAAGTTCCAATATACCAAATTGGTAGAAGGCATTTCAACTCCTTTTCTGAATTTATTTGTCTAAAACTTGAATAATAGAATAACTTACTTCTATTAACAATTTGATCTATCTAATTTACTAACAAAAATAAAAATACGTCACCAAACCAATCAATTTATTCATTTCCATTCAATAATTTCCCACTCATTTTCATATACATTCAATTTTACGGCTCCCCTTGTATTTGTATTTATTAATTTCACTTCCTGATTGCGGTAACGGTTAACTACCCTGTTCACCGAATCCAATTCGTCCGTATCCCCTCCAGTTATAATAGCTAGTTCAGGGGAGATATTGTTTATAAAATTGGAAGTTGAGGAAGAGTTACTTCCGTGATGGGGAACTTTTAATATTTCTGACTCCAAAATTTTGCCTAATCTAACAAGAGTTTGTTCTGCCTCCTGTTCAATATCCCCTGTAAATAACAAGTCCATTTCTCCAAAACTCAATTTTATTACAATTGAGTTATTATTACATGAAAAATGTGTTTGCCTAATTCTTTTAAAAGGATGACAGACCTTAATTAGTAAATTCTTATCAAACAAATTTACTTCTCCCGAGATGGGATGGTGAATAGAAATATTTAATGAATCACTGAGATGATTTATTTGAGAGACTGCGCTTCCTTTAGAATTCAATCCTAAAGACCATATTTTCTGAATATTAAATTTTTTAATAATATAGGGTGCTCCACCAATATGATCATTATGAGGATGAGACAGAATAAGAAGATCTATTTTATGTACTCCCCTCTTATTTAAATATTTAGCAATCACACTTCTAGCATCATTTTTATAATATCCTTTTTCTCCGCAATCTATTAAAATATTCTTACCAGAAGTAGTCTGTACAAGGCAAGATTCCCCCTTCCCTAGATCAAAAAATAATACCTCAAGATGATTTCTCTGAAGAGTACTGTTCCATACCCAGAGATTAGCTAGAGATATCCCAAAAATTAAGGCCCCGGCTCTAACCCTTCTTTTATCAATATTTAAAATCATCAGCAATCCTAAATATAACAATATAATACCCAAAAGAGAAATTTGGGGTACCTCGAAATGTGCCCAAGGAAGCTTGGTTGCTGCTTTTACTACTGTTCTTAAAAAATGAATCAATATATTTTGCAATTCTCCATAGACGATATTAAAGCCACTCCAAATAAATCCCAGGATAACCTGAGCGAAACCTAAAGCACCGATCAAACTAACTAGAGGGACAGCAAGCATATTCAAAAATAAAGCAATTAAAGATATTTTATTGAAATAGAATATAATTAAAGGAAATATACCTAATTGAGCTGACAAAGACACCAGAAATAATTGTTCAAAGTGCCGTAAGTATTTATTTGATATATTTTCTGGTTTTAGTTTAGCCGGTAACATTTTAATTAATCTTTTATTAAAATAGATTATTGAAAATACCGCTATAAATGAAAGTTGGAACCCAATACTGAATAATTGTTCAGGCTTAATTATAGTTTGTAATAAGGCAGCAAAAGCAACAATATTATAGATATTTGAGTTACGTTCCAGTATTTTTCCACCTAAGAGACAGCTTGCCATTGTTACAGCTCTGACTACTGAGGGTTTGAAATTTACTATAGCCGTATAAAACCATAAACCTAATATTGTCAGTAAATATTTCAATTTCCGGGGGAAACGAAGAAAACCAAATATCAATAAGAATATTAAGCTGATGTATCCTACATGTAATCCTGAAACAGCCAAAACATGAATAACTCCCGAATTTACAAATATCTTTTCAGTTTCCTTGCTTACCTCCCCTCTGTTCCCTGTCAGTAAGGCAACCAATATAGATGCAACCTCAGGGTTTGTTGCTCTATGGATCATTTCCGTAATTTCAATCTTTAATATATTCGCATATCTGAGTGGAGAGGCCCCCTTACTTTTTCTTTTATATATTTTTTTATCATTTTTTAACCAGCCTGTTGCAAATACATCTTTGCTTTGCAAATATTGTTGATAATCAAACAATTCAGGGTTCTTTGGTGGTTTGACTCTCTTTATTTTCGACTGAAATCTGATTTCATCCCCATAAAGATATTTGTGCTTACTATTTTGTATATATAGTATAAGTTTACCTTTAACTGCCTTTTTGTCTTTAAAAAATTTAAGATCATCTAAACGTAATTTTTTATAATCTTTATTATTATAAAATACTCGATCTACCTTGCCCTCTAATTTTATAGCCCTATTCATCTCAGGCAGATTCGATAGATGATTGGAGGGGTAGATATGCTTGATGGAGTAATTTAATCCCCCAATTAAAAGCACAGAAATGGCTATAAAAAATATATTGAAGTGATATTTTTTTAGACGGAAAGATACAAGGGTAAGCAACAGAAAAATAGAACTAAAAACAAACCAAATACTTATAGAAATACATAAGTTTTTTGCCAGAACAATCCCACTTAGATAAAATAATAAAAATAGTAGTAAGGGATAATGATTGAATTTTTTGACCATACAAATTTTTATAATCCAATGAATGATATAAGAAATCAGACACTACTTGACAATTCAAAAAGAACCGCCTTTTTTAATCCAATTTTATCTCAATAATTTAAAGTTAATCAAACAACTAAAGATTCCTTACTCAAAGAAGATGGTCTCGTAACAATTAACTTTTCCACCATTTGAAAAGATTTTATGATTTTGCCAATATTGGTTATTGAATCTTTTACTCATTCTTCGCCTACCTCAGCAGAGGTCTCTCAACAGGTTCACTAAAACTCTCTGATGATAAGGGATCTAATGACCCTAGCGAGGCGCTCAGAATGATAGATATTAGACTTTTTGCGAAACCATCAAAAAAAACTGAATTAAACAATAAACAATAAAATTTACTCTGATAAAATTGGGAGGTAAATTAATATATTCTAGAATTGAATTTATTTTGCATAAAAAAGGTAAGGAGGAGATATTATTTACAATATTTTTAAATTAAAATGTTACTTTTTTTTCTACTGATATCTCCTCCTTTTGTAAGAGGAACAGTTTAATTTACAAATTAAGTCTCTTCTTTATCATCTAATCCATTTATTTCGTCTTCGGAAACCACAAATTCATCTGCTTTTCTCCTTCTAGATCGATCAGAATCTCTTGAAAATTCAACTTCCTCTTCATAAATCTCACTTTCTTTACTGTGATTATTCTCCTCGGAAAGATGTGACCTCAACCTCTGAATTGAGCGAGGTAACTGATTGTCCATTAGGCCTTTCATGTTTTTCCTCCTACGATTAATTACTGTAAATAATTTAATAAAAAAATATAATAGTTGCAAAAAAATAATGCAATAAATACCGGATTAAGCAGGAGAATTTCTCTGGATCATATTTCCACTATATCATAGTCAAGTTCACCTAATCCGATTTCTTCAGAATATTCCAAAATAACATTACTATCGATATTTGGATACGCGGCCTCAGATATTGATTCATTCGATCTTTCTTCTGTCAAATCCAAAACAGCCTTATCCAAAGCCACTGGATCCTTTCCTGCTACCACTCCAACATCTTCAATTATCTTTTCTGCTTCCTCTCCATAACAGTCACAATCCTCCGTCATATTAACCATAAAAGTAATGTAACCTATTGAATCTTCTTTTTGTTTTACTATACCTAGCGCATGTTCAGCGATTTGTTTTTGCAATATTTCCGCAGAACTATCCCATTTAAAATCAACTGCATTGAACCTACAAACAGCTACACACTCACCACATCCTATACATTTTGCCTCGTCTATTTCAGCATAGTCATCGTAAAGTGTAATTGCATCTTCCGGACACCATTCTACACATTTTCCACAGGTAGTACATTGGGCTTTATTTATTTCCGGTTTAGATTGAGAATGTTGAACCAATTTCCCTTTTCTACTTGACATACCCATACCAATGTTTTTTATTGTAGACCCGAATCCTGTTGCTAAATGTCCCGTAACATGGGAGGCTACAATAATGGAATCTGTTGTTAAATAATCTGTTGCCAGAGCAACGCTTTCATTCAAAGGAGCATTAATTTCAATTTCTTCTTCATTGTTCCCAGTAATTCCATCTGCGATTATCATAGGAGCGCCTGTATTTTCAATAGTAAAACCGTGATCCTTAGCGAGATGCAAATGATCTACAGCATTACTTCTATCACTTTTATAAAGGACATTTGTATCAGATAAATAAGGTTTTGCCCCTTCTGCTTTGATTTTTCTGACTATCGTTTCAATCCAGACCGGACTCATATAGGTGTTTAATCCTCTCTCCCCAATATGCAATTTAACAGCAGAAAGGTCGTGTTTCCCTATTGTGTCTTGTAAACCAGCTTCATTAAAAACTTTCTTTAAATTTTTCTGCACAAGATCATCCTGAGTCTCAGTTGAAAACTCATAAAAATATACTTTACTCATTGATTATAACCCTATTTTAATTAAACTTAGATTTTCTATTATACATCTTAGTACTTCCAAATAAATATTAGTATTAAAAAAGGAAGGTCTCGTTGAAAAATTATTTTGTTGCACTTTTATAGAATTTATATCTTTTTACAATATTATGTTAATTTTTTATATCCTAAAGATTATTCGACTTCTTCACCAGGCTTTAAGAAACATTCAGGTCAATAAAAATTAGAGCTTTGAAAAAGCCATTAAAAAGAACATACAAATATAAAAGATTTTTATTCAATTTAAAACCCTAAATCACTAGCCTTGGCAAAAACTCAAAATATAGATCGATACTTCTCATAAAGTTTTAATGATTAATTGCAAAAACATTAAGAATAGATGGTTTACTTAATTCATTATCATAAGTACAAAAAAATTGAAAATATTATTCGTGACAATATGTAATATATTTAGCGATTGTGAAGACAATTAAACATAAGTCAATCTTGTTGAGATCATCGTAATTATAAACAGATTTAAATTGAATTAATCACTGAATATTTTTAATATAGTCCCTATGGAAGATAATAAGGAAAGACTTTATTACGAAAATATTTTATGGGAGCAAGATAAAGAATACGTAGCAGGTATAGATGAAGCAGGGAGAGGCCCCCTGGCTGGCCCTGTAGTTGCTGCTAGTGTTATTTTTGAACCAAATTGCAATATTATAGATAAAATTAATGACTCCAAATCACTTCAAGAAGAAGATAGAGAAAATTTATATGAAATAATTCATGATGAAGCTTTATCTGTGGGGATTGGTACTGTAGGCTCGAAAGAAATTGATGCCTCTAATATCCTTCAATCAACTTATAAAGCAATGCGTAAATCAGTGGGCCAACTTGATTATGATCCTGATTTTCTATTGATAGACGGCCGGGGATTACCGGATCAAATTTACCGCAATAAGGGTATTAAACAGGGGGACAAGAAATGTTATAGTATAAGTGCGGCCTCAATTATAGCAAAGGTATATCGAGATAATTTAATGAAAAAATACAGTCATATTTTTCCCGATTTTGACTTTAATAGCCATAAAGGTTATGGTACTAAGAATCATAGAAACAAAATAGAAGAAAATTTCCCTACACCTATCCACAGACAGTCATTTAAAGGTGTAAAGGAGCATTATCAAAAATTATTGAACACAAATAATACTAGAGCAATTGGGAAATATGGGGAACATTTGGCAGCCTTACATCTTTACAATAAAGATTACCAAATTGTTGAACGTAATTATCATTGTAGTACTTATGGGGAATTAGATATCATAGCCCAAAAAAGCGGTACAATTTGTTTTGTAGAGGTGAAATCACATAGAAAAAAAGGCCCCGAGCCTCCTGAAACTTCAGTGGATAGAAAAAAAATGGAACAGCTTGGGAAAATAGCTGACGCTTATCTTTATGAGAATCCTTACTCAGATTACAATTGCAGATTTGATGTTATTTCAGTGATTTTTAATCAATATCAGGAAAAAGTAAAACATTACAAAAACGCCTTTATTCTTTAAATTTAATGACGGCAATAAAAAATTAACCTCAAATGAATAAATTTTTCAAAACAGCTGCCTATATACTTTTTTTTATATTCTTTTTGGCCAGCATATCTCTGTTTCTTTTCATTCAAACAGATTTCTGGCAAAATAGATTAAAAAATATAATCACCAAAAGAATCAACAAAAATACCCATCTCAAAATATCAATTGACTCAGTAAAAGGAAATACTCTAAATCATATCAAATTGCACCGCTTAAAATTAAAAGACAAATCTAACAGAACTCTTTTAAAGATTGCAGAATCTGAAATTGGGTACAACCTATTTTCTATTTTTTCAAATCCACCTAAGATAAATAGTGTTTATCTAAATAAAGTTACTATTGACAGCCTTCCCACTACGCAATTTAAAAAGCCCCAAAAGCAAGTTAATTTATCAATACCTGACTTTTACGCTGAAAATATCCAATTCAAAGGCCACAACTCCAATATCCAATCATCACTTGCGTATGGTGAATTAAAAATAGTGGCTAACACTATCTCACTTAAAATAGACTCAAGCGATTTTAGAATTCAATCAATAGGTGAAAAATTCAGTATTTCCAGTTTTATAGGGCAATATTCACCAGATTCTATCCTTGTACAAAAACTTACTTTTTTCAACAAGGAAACCAAAATTAACATCCAGGGAAATTATTCTCTTACTGATAATTTTGGACGATTTGAGATCGAAGGAAATAATCTGGTCTTAAAAAATAGGCTGCCAAAATCAAAGGCTTTATTAAATAAAAAAGATCATATTAATTTTGAAGGTATAACCACAATTCAAAATCAAAGTATTCATTCTGATTTAAACTTTCAGGGCATCCTGCGGGGCAAAAATATTGTTGATGGCCAAGCAGTTTTAGATCTCTCAGGTAATAAATTTAATATGAGTAAATTTAATTTTCGGTCTAAACAAAGTTATTTTTCTGGTCAAATGCAAGGCAATATTAATAATAATATCACTGGAAAACTCAGTGTCAACAACCTGGATCTCAAAAGTTGGAAATTTACAGGAACACCAACTGATCTCTCGGGAGATTTTTCTTTACTATACCAGGGACACCGTGCTCCCGCAAAAATATCTATATCGATGAAGGAAAGTAATATTGATGGGATTCAATTTAATCAAATTACTGGAGACTTAGAATTAGATGAAAATCAATTCACTATCTCGGATTCTATTAAATTTTCAACTAATAACAGTAAACTTAGTTTTAGTGGGGAATACAATATTATTCCCAGGACGATTAATATCACGGGACATATATCCTCCTCCAAGCCAGAATTAATTGAAAATTATACCAACCTTACAAATCTACAAGGTGAATTCCAGGGCACGGTAAAGATATTGGGCCAAATCAGTTCTCCCGTTTATCAGGGATGGTTAGAAGCAAAAAACCTTTCCTCCGATCTAATATTTTTAGAGAACAGTCAGGCGCAATTTGATCTAAAACAAAACAATACCGGTTTGAAAGGTGAGATGTCTCTGCAGGGCAATGATTTTACTTTGAAGTCTTTGGAAACCAATATCAATCATTTTGAAAGTAATATTTCAATCAAAGAAAATATTACAAGGGTTAATTCTCTTCACGCTCATGGAGAGTTGTTCAAAATTAATGCATCTGGAAAAATTACCGATTTGAATAAAATTCAGATAAATAACTTTGCTCTAACCACCGCAAAAGATAGAATTCAAAACAAAAATGTAGTAAAAATTCATAGAACCCCCCAGGGCCTGAATATTCCTCAGGCAGATTTTTCTTTCAAGCAAGGTAATTTTTCAGTGAGTGCAAAATTTAAACATAGGCAAATCCAGGCCCTAAATTTAAATATGGACAACATAGATCTATCTCCCATAAACAAAATTTTGGGGAAAGTATCTTTTTCCGGAATAGTTAATGGTAAAATAAATTATACCAGCTCTGAGAACTCTCAAATCAATATGGAGATAGGCGGTAAAAATATTTTATTTCAAGATATGAGTTTTCCCAATATCAAATTTAATTCTCAAATTACTCAGGATTCCATTTTGATTAATAATACTCAATTCAAAACCAAAAATAAATCGCTCCTTCAAGTCAAAGGATATATTGGATGTAATTTTCCTATTGAAAACGATGAAAAGTTTTTTAGTAAAAATAATGCTATAGATCTAAACTTAGATTATAATAATTTTCCTGCTAGTTATCTTAATAATTATCTCTTGAAAAAGAATGATTTCGGGGGAAATATAACGGGAACCATGCATTTTAAAAATACATTAACTCAACCTATAGCCGACGCTGCTCTCAAAATAGATTCGGCTTACTTTGCTTTCATGACGGGAGACTCCCTGAATACAAACCTCCATTATGAAAATGACAAACTACATTTTACAAAAATTGAGCTCAAAGAAGGTAATGGTTTTTATACTGGAAGCGGTTTTCTACCGCTGAATTTAAATCCCTATCAAGGTGAGGTCAATATACCACCCCACGATTCAATGGATATGTCTTTTTCAGCAATAAGTCACACTCTCCCATTTGTATCCAAGCCAAGCCAATTCTTCGAAAACATTACCGGGGATTTTCGACTTTCTCTTTCCCTGTCAGGTACCAAAACTAATCCTGTTAGATCCGGTGATTTTTCCATTAACAATGGGACTATAAATTTCGCTCTTATTGAAAATTCAATTAATAAAATCAATTCCCATGGGATAATGAGAAATAATGTTCTTCATTTTAATAAGTTCAAAGGCAAAATGACAAAAAGGAGGAATCCAAATTTTACTAGAGCCAAAAATAAACTTTTAACGTTTTTCACCCGATTATTTCAAAACAAACCTAAACCTAAAGTTAAAAAGAATATTTCTCTCACGGATTCCATCAATTTTGAAAAATTCTTCAAACCAGCTTTAAATTTACACGTATTGGGAAATAATGTTTACTTTCGGACGCTCTTATCGGAAGTAGAAGGATATGGAGACGTCGATTTATCACTCAAGGGGAGAGATACTCTGGATATTACGGGAGATGTAGAAGTATCTAAAATGTTCATTAGAAAAGAATTTTCTCAACCAAGAGAGAGACAACAACCAAATAATTCTGGTGAGCAGACTATTTCTAATAAATTAACTCAAGAAACCATCTCTGAAAAACAGTCCCATAAACAGGGCGGAACCAATATAAATATCCACGCAAATATTCCTGGTAACCTTTACTTACGAAATGACCAATTAGACTGCGAACTATCAGGAGATGTGTGGATAATAAAGCAAGGTAAGACCCCTTTTCGTCTTTCCGGTAATTTATCTATACTGGAAGGTTCTTTCTATTATCTAGGATATGAATTTACCAATATGAGAGGTACTATATTTTTTGATCCCGTCGAAATGAATCCGGAATTGGATATCCATTCTCAACTAAATCTTACTTCTTCTGTCTCTTCGGGGGATATTAACAGTCGTGATGAATCAACTATTGATGTACATCTGACCGGTGATTTAGAAAGACCAAGGTTTCAATTCGAATCCAGTAATTACTCTCAAAACAATATTATTAATCTTATCCAATCCAATCAAAATTCTGAAAATTCAAGATTTTCCGATAATGCCCTTAATATATTTGGCCAATATTTTGAGAGACAAATTGAACGGAAATTCACTCAAATGAGTGGCTTAGATAAAATTAGTTTTAAAACCGGCTCAAACATATTACAGGATAAAAATATAAACAACTGGAAAATAACACTGGGACAGAGGATAACTCCTAAAGTGTTCCTTAGCTATGAACAGGGTACTACTTATGATGATAAATCTATTCAAGCAGTAGAAGTTGAATATCGTTTTAATAACCATCAATTTCTAGAAGGCCGAATTAATCAGGATGGTCTTTTTGATTTGAATTATAAATTCAGGTTTAATTATTAATGAACAAGAATAAATTTCTTTTACTTGCAATTACAATTTTTTTAACTGGAATTATTTTTGGACAAAGACCAAAAGGTTTTACTCAGTATGTAGTCAATGAGATCGAAATCCAAAATAACAAAATTTTTTCTGATTTTGAAATCAAAAGAAAATTGGAGATAAAAGAAAGAGGCTTTTTAAAAAAAGGTATATTTAGCAGAAGATTAATGCAATTGGGAAGACTTTCTATCCAAAATCTATATTTAAAACACGGCTATCTTGAATGTCAGGTCAAGGATTCATTCCAAATTTTAAAAAATAATCAGGTAAATGTTTACTACAAAGTCAGGGCAGGCAATCAATATTATCTTTCCGAAATAAAGTTTTCCGGCCAAAAAATGTTTCTAAAAAAAGAAATTTCAGACATACTCAATCTAGAGACTAATCAACCATATAATCGCAATAAAGTTGAAAATTCTATTAAAAATCTTAAAAGGACCTATGCTAATCATGGGAAACCATTTTTAGAAATTGAAGACTCTATTTCCATCGATAGTACTAATGGCATTCATCTCTTCCTGGACTTAATTGAACATAGTAAAGTCAGTATTAATGAAATCAATATTTATAATAACAATTTAACCAGTAAAAAATTAATCAGAAGAGAATTATTAATAAAATCGGGAGATTATTACTCAAAAGAATTAATAGATAAGTCCCGCAAATATCTATTTAACACAGGATATTTTTCCAATATTTCTATAACTAATACAAATGTCGATACCACCAGGGGATTATTAGATTTACAAGTTTATGTATATGAAAGGAAACCTCGCTATATCAGTATGAATTTTGGAGTTGGTGAACAACAACCCATCTCAACCACCCGGAGATTCACTGCCCTCAGTCTCGAAGGAGAATGGCTACATAGAAATTTATTTCAGAATGGTCACAAACTCAGGGCAACAGCCAGCCCTTCTCTAAATTTAGATAATTTTCGTACCAATCTTGAAACTGACCTTTCTTACAAAATACCCTGGTTAATTGGATTTCGCTCTCAAAGTCTCTTTAGATTATTCCTTGAACAAATTCAATTCAGCAAAAATGAAAAACTAAGAATAGCTGGAGGTGAAATTGCTCTTCTGATTAATCCCAATAAAAGGTACTATTTTAAATCAGGATTAGAAACTCGTATGATTCTTTCAGAATATCCTGACACACTGGATTCAGAGCGAATCCAAAAGGAAGAAGAAAGGGCAATAAAATTAAACTACAAAAGAGACCTGAGAGATGATTTTCTATATCCTACCGAGGGATATACTTACTCATTACAGGGAAAGGTTGTCGGATCAATATTGGGGGGGACCCAAAATTACTATAAATTGGAAGTTGCATTTAGCCAATATCATAATATTTTTAGTGAACTTATCTTCGCCTATCAACTTAAAGGTGGATTGATGCGCCCTTTTCTACAGACCAAATCAACTCCGGAATATGAAAAATTTAGACTGGGGGGACCTAATACTCTACGTGGTTGGCAAAGGGAAAGATTGATAACAAACAAAGAGAATAATCCAGTAGGTCGAAATATAAAAATGTTGGGAAATTTCGAATTACGATTTCCGTTATTTTGGCGCGTCGGTGTTGAACTATTTTTTGACACTGGTGGCTTATTTTCTGACATAAGTTCAATTAAAAGTCAGACAATTCGTTCCGATGCAGGCTTTGGCCTGACATTTGAATCTCCTTTAGGGCCGGTCAGATTGGATTTTGCTAGAATTTTAAATCCAACTGCCGGTGAAAAAGATAATCCGTGGGGAATAAGATTTGGTATTCCCTATGCTTTTTAACAAAAAACAAAAGGAGATAAAATATGATTTCATTCGATCAATTTACTATAAAAACCCAGGAAATTGTTAAACAAGCAATTAATATTGCTAAAGATAAGAATCATCAGAAATTAGTTCCAGCTCATTTTCTACAAGGCCTGCTGGACACTGAAGACAATGCTGGTCTCTCAGTATTAAAAAAAATTACAGGTAATGTTGATTCATTATCCCATCAGATAGAACAGATCATAAATTCGCAACCAGAAGTAACCGGTGATATAGGTGAGCCTTATTTTAGTGACCAATCAAAACAGGTTTTTGAATCCGCTGAAGAATATGCTGACCAATACAACGATGAATATATTAGTGCGGAGCATTTACTCCTAGGTTTGAATGAAAGTGGAGATAAAAAAATCAAGCGCGCCTTTCAAGAAGCTGGGATTAATGAAGACACACTCTTGAATGCCCTAAAAGAAATTCGTGGAACCAGTCGTGTTACTGACCAAAACCCTGAAGAAAAATTTCAATCCCTGAAACGTTACTGCCAGGACCTAAACCAAATGGCCAGACGTGGTGACCTGGACCCCGTTATCGGAAGAGAAGAAGAAATACGCCGTACACTCCAGGTTTTATCCCGCCGTACAAAAAATAATCCCGCTTTAATCGGTTCTCCAGGGGTAGGTAAAACTGCTATAGCAGAGGGCTTAGCTCTTCGAATAGTTTCTGGAGATGTTCCTGAAAGTATGAAGAATAAAAGAATCTTATCCCTTGAAATGGGCTCTCTGTTGGCCGGAGCAAAATTTCGGGGTGAATTTGAAGACAGAATGAAAAATGTTCTTAATGAAATAAAAGAAGCTGAGGGCGAAATAATACTTTTTATTGATGAGATCCATACAGTTGTAGGCGCTGGCGCTGCTGAAGGTTCTGTCGATGCTTCCAATATGTTAAAACCTGCTTTAGCCCGAGGAGAATTGCACTGTATAGGTGCTACTACAAAAGAAGAATATCGTAAACATATTGAAAAAGACAAAGCGCTGGAAAGACGTTTTCAACCTATACCTATAGAGGAACCAACAGTAGAGGATGCAATCTCAATTTTACGTGGAATTAAAGATAAATACGAAATTCATCACGGTATCCATATCAAAGATACTGCCCTTGTAGCTGCTGCAGAACTTTCTGATAGATATATTACCGATCGATTTCTTCCTGACAAAGCTATTGACCTTATTGATGAAGCAGCCAGCCGTATTAAACTACAGATTGATTCACGACCGGCTGAACTCGAACAGCTTGAACGTGATATTAGTCAACTAGAAGTAGAAAGCCGGACCTTAGAACAGGATAAGGATATTGAAGAATCAAGAGAACGCTGGCAAGAAATACAAAAGAAATTGCCTGAATTGAAGGAAAAAGCAGCCGTATTAAGGGAACGCTGGCAAGCAGAAACTAAACATCTTAAAAATATTAAACAGCTAAAAGAGAAACTTGAAGATCTAAATCTGCAAGCAGAAAAGGCTGAGAGGCGAGGTGAATGGGAAAAAGTTGCTCAAATCAGAAATTCAGATATAGTTGAAACCAAAAATAAATTGGAAGAAGAGGAAGAAAAACTAGATGAAATTCAAGAGGAAAAATCCTTAGTTAAAGAAGAAGTTACTGAAGAGGATATAGCAGAAATAATCTCTAAATGGACCAAAATTCCTGTTTCCAAATTGATGGAAAGCGAAAGAGAAAAACTGATGCAGATGGAAGAAAAACTTCATGAAAGAGTAATAGGACAGGATCACGCTGTTAAATCCGTCTCAAATGCTGTCAGGCGAGCTAGAGCAGGGTTACAGGATGAAGATAGACCCTTTGCATCCTTTATCTTTACCGGTTCAACAGGAGTTGGTAAGACTGAACTTGCTAAGGCTTTAGCAGAATATCTATTTGATGATGAAGATAATATGATTAGAATAGATATGTCCGAATATATGGAGAAACATTCCGTATCTAGATTAATTGGTTCTCCACCAGGATATGTTGGGCATGAAGAAGCAGGTCAATTAACTGAAGCAGTACGCGATAATCCTTACTCAGTAATTTTGCTCGATGAAATAGAAAAAGCTCATCCAGAAGTTTTTAATATACTCCTTCAAGTGATGGAAGATGGGCGCTTAACAGACAATAAAGGTAGGATGGCTGATTTCACTAATTCCATCATCATAATGACATCCAATTTAGGTTCTTCCTCGATAATGAAACAAACTGAAAATCTAAGTGAAGATAATATTGACCAAAAATACTCACAAATTCAAGAAACTGTTATGTCTGAACTAAAACAGCAGTTAAAACCAGAATTTATGAATCGGGTTGACGAAATAATCGTTTTTATGCCTCTTCTCAAAAAACAAATTAAGAAGATAGTACAACTTCAATTTGATCAATTAACTGGAACTCTCGATAAGAAAAACATAGAAGCAAAATTATCTGAGAAAGCACTAGAAAAACTTACTAAGGAAAGCTGGGATCCTGTCTATGGTGCAAGGCCAGTCAGGCGAACAATCCAAAATGAGGTCTTAAACCCTCTTGCAGAAGAACTGATTAAGATCGACCCAGAGGCCGAACAATTTAAAAATGGTAAAATAATTATCGACGTTAATGAGAATGATAATATCATTTTCGAGGAGCAATAATCATAAAATTTCTCCATTACAAAAGAAGGATTAAAATTTACCCATATAAATAGCACCTAGGTTTCTATTTTTTTATTATCTTTCCCAATGAATTTGCCAATCATTGACGTAATATTTTTTGATCAATATTTAAAATTACTTATGAAAATGTGTTCCATCAAGGTCAAGAGCGTTTTTATAATACTTAAATTGTGGTGGTTTGCTAACTATATCATCAAATCTTCTATATAAACTCTTTGCAAACAGATAATCTAAATGGCTATTATTACGAGGTGCAAAGTCCATTACCTCTTTCCAAACAGTTTCATTTTCCATACAAAAATATATGAAAGGCTCATGATTAACCTCGGTCAACTTTTTGTAGATCGTTTTATAAAGCGATACTCTTAAGGGACGAAGATACCGTAGTTTATTATCATGTCCCCTTATCATTTCACTATAAACAATTTTACTGTGTGGGTACCTATTTTCTATCTCAAGTTTATTATCGGAAGGAAATCTTAAACTACCCATGCTAATCCAGGCAATCTTCTCCGGGGGGACATTGTTATACATTTTGTCTATTAAATTGGTATATAATTCCTCCCAATTATTCCATTCTAAAATTGGGTCAAAATGAAAACCAACTAAAAAACCATTCTGATAAGCCTCCCGAGCTGCTTTTAATCTATCAAGAATAGGACTTGCTTTACTTTCTTCTTTTCTAGCAATCAAATCTGGATTCAATGACCATGATATTACTACTTTTCCTTCATGAGGAGTATTAATAATTGGTTCAACATGCATACTTTTAGTTTTAAATTCTAATAATAAATTTTCTCTATCAGAAAATCTTGTCATTAATTCTTTTGCAAAAAGTCGGGACCCATATAAAGCAGCACTATCACCCAATTCCCCCGTACCAATACGAAAAAATCGATCTGGTTGTTTCTCTAATTTTCTAGACAACTCTGCAAAAATATTCTCAAAATCCGTATAAATCACATTAGGGACATCAAGATAATGTTGCAAAATGCAATAACTACAATTTAGAGGACAATTTAAAGTTTGGTTAATAACCTGATATTTACAGCAGAGATAATTTTCGTCAGTCCCGGGACAACCCTGGACAATTTCGCCTTTACTTTTCTTTAAAAATAAGATCCCCTTCTGTTTTTCATAATCTCTTTGTAGTTCATTTATTCTATTACCAGCCAATTCATTTATTTCAACATTTTCATAATGATTTATTATTTTTTGCGTATATTTATTCCCTAAAACTTCCGAGGCAACATATATTTTATCTATATAAGACATATTTCCTTACTTTCAGATCTATGATATTATATTTGATACTTTAATAAAAATCTAATAGGGCAAAGGGCGAAGAATGTGTAATCAGTTAATTAACCGGTCTTTGTAAGATTGGCTATAACTTTTATAAGGTAAACATCTCTAAAGTATCATATTTCGCTTAATATTTTTATCAAAGGTTGTTTATCCACCCCCTTAAAGAAATCAATCAGTTGGTCTAATTCCCTTTCCTCACTTATCTTTGCCTCAAATTTGAGATTCCTTGTCTCCAATGACCAATCTGGATTAATTTTTATAAAGGAAGGCGAATCAATTTTCTTTAATTCATTTCGTAATTTTGTTTCATATTCATTTTTGATGGGATATCTTCTTTTCTCTAATAAAGAATATATTTTTCCAACTGCTTGCTTTCCTTGTTTGGATAATATTCTATCCAATTCAAGCTCTTCTACTATTTCAAAAATGTTTTTATCCTCTCGCTGAGCGATTTCATATAAATTTTTACTTATATTCATAAATTCATTTAAAGTTGGCTCACATTTATCTAAAATTTTTTTAAGAACACTTTCATCTCTATTCCTAAATTGCCTGATTAATTTCAGAGAAGCATCTTTTTTGGTCAAAAATCTTGCAATATATTCTGGGACTTCATTAAGAGATTTATATTCATCAATAATCTGGTATCCTCTATTGATACCTAAAGCATCGGCAATTTCTGTAGCAAGTTTTTCTTTCTTCACTTTGTCTTCTATTTTATCTATAATTTTTGCGATTTCAATGGGGTACAAACTACGTTTTTGTCTATGATATTCAGCGATTTTCTTTATTTTTTCTACTAAGGGCAACTTATTCAAAATATAGGCCGGGATAGTTTCTTTATCTCTTTCTTGGAAGGCTTCTACAATCTTAAACCCATATAATAATACATATTTGTTGCCCTCTGGCTCAACAATAATTGGATTAACAGAGAGTAAACTAGTTTTTACTTCTTCCTCTGAGAAGAAAAAATCCCATTTTTTGTCTACCATTTTACAATCTGAGATTTTCAGTTTTTTGAAGTCCATAAGCCTCTTTTAATTTATTTATATAACTTTTTAATTTTGGTCTATATATATTGGGCAAGTCACTTCTTTTCCTTCTACCCTTCTCCAATATTTTTAGTTTTTTCACTATTTCTTTTAAAACCATTTTTTGCTGCTCTTCAGTAATGTCCTCTTCTAATATTTTTTCCAGTGCTTTTACTCGAAATCTATCCAATCCCCAATATTTCTTGGAAAGTTGGTCCTCATGTCCACCCCTTTTAACTACTAACTCCTCCTCTAACAAACCAATCCGGTATTTACATGCAATTCTTAGCCACATGTCATAATCTTCACAGGCTGGTAAACTTTCATCAAAATATCCTACATTTTCAAAAACAGACTTATTAATAACTGCTGCTGAAGGTGTTACGACACAGCGAGACAAGCAATGGCTAAATATCCAACCCGAGTATTTTTTATGTTTATCTCTTTTCATTACCCAGTTGCCATCTCGATACCACTTCTCACCAGTTTGAGAAATCAAATATCCCTTATCTAAGGTATACTTCATTTGCTTTTCCAATTTTTTTTCCAGCCAATAGTCATCAGAATCCAAAAATGCAAGCCATTCTCCTTCAGCTCTCTTTATTCCTACATTCCTTGCTGCTGAAACTCCTGCGTGTAAAATAGAAAAATGTTTGACCTTTCCATCATATTTTTCGATGATATCAGCCGTCTCATCAGTAGAACCATCATCTACTACAATCACTTCTATTTTTGTATAAGTCTGGTCAAGTGCTGATTGAATTGCATCTTCTACAATACCTGCTCTATTATAAGTAGGAATTATTATAGATACTTTATCTCTCGACTCCATCTTATTTTTGCTCCATAATTATGCTTTTTACAGCCGGAATTACATTCCCCAATATTTGATCCAAATTATTTATGATTTCATCTTTATTTACCTCCCTTGAATTATCTGAACACGCCTTTACAACATAAAATGGTATAGAATGAGCTTGACAAAATTGCGCTACATAGAAAGCTTCCATATCCACTGCAAGTATTCCCTCATCCTGCTGTTTTATCTCTAATTTGTCTGCTTTCGATTTAATAGGTTTTTCAGAGGTAATAAGTGTACCATGTTTAACAATTTTGTTTAATTTATTTACCTTTAATTTTTCCTGACCGCCTTTGCGTCGGACGTATTCTGGTATTATAACTTCACCCTGATTTATTTCACTATTTATCCCCCCACAAATGCCTGTATTTAATATGTATTTTATTGGTCTTCTTTTTATTGTTTTAAGACTATTTTTTACATTATTTGGACCAATTCCAGTTCTAAAGTATCTAATATTATCAAGGGATAATTTATTTTTGACCACTTTCTGTTCTTTATTTGTGGCAGTTACTATCATATTTTTCTATTTTAATTCAATCCATATTTTTTTATATAGATATCTTTTTTTCTTACACTTTGATATGAAAAAAATATTATACCTGAAAAGCTACTATTCTTAATTAATCTTACTTGTCTGTCTGTTTCTATAACTTTTTGATTATACGTCCCGACTCCCATCCATATTTTTTCTTTATTATTATTTCTTTTTATTTCATTTGTTATTCTATAAAACATACTTCTTTGCTTATAGTAGTTCATTGGTACTACAAAATCTACCCAATTGTTATTTATCCATTTTTGCCAATTCTGTAGATAATATAATTTTGCCTTATAAATACCAGGCTTTACTGCAGCACTCAGTTTTAGTTCTTGCTCTCTCTTTGATAATTCTTTTCTAATAGAATATACTAAGGAATCTATTTCTTTTTGTCGATATTTAATCCAATTGAGTTCATTTTTATTATAGCCACCTTTTAATTTTTTCTTATGCTGTATTCTATTCGGTTCATATTTATTTATTTTTTTAAAATGGTCTCTATTTCTTTTACTATAACCGAACATTGGACCGGGATAACGGATATAATCTAAATGAATCCCATCTAGATTATAATTAATTGCTAATTCTTTAATTATCCTATGACAGTATTTTTTTACTTCGGGATGAGCTGGTTCCAAATATTTTCCAGAAACACCCATTTTTCGTAAATCCTTAGAATCGATATTTAATATACTTCTTCCTTTTTTATGAACTGTGAACCATTCTGGATGTTTATTCACTATATGTCTTTTTTTCTCAGGTCTTTTATTTTTTGACCATACAAATAATAAATTTATCCAGCCATGAATATTTATTCCAGTCTTTTCACTTTTTCTACAAATATATTCTAAAGGATCAAATTTTTCCTTATAAATTTTAGGACTTTTGGGAATTAGATTTGAATTATAATATGAATAACCTCTGCCTATAACTTGTACAAATAAATCGTTAATATGGTTTCTGGTTGCAAATTTAATTACACTATCAATATTTTCTTTCGAAGTTAATTGATATCTAACTACCCAAATACCAACATTTTTTTCACTAGCATAAGCTTTGATTCCAATAAAAAATTGTAATACAAATAAAAAAAGGACAGTTTTTAAAACTGTCCCTCCTATATATTTCAACTTTTTCAAAATAGTCCGTAATATTTTATTCTTCTTCAGCCTCTTCAAATGGTTCATAATCAACAAACTCAATTAATGATAAGGGCGCTCCATCCTTTTCACGATAGCCTAACTTAACTATTCTTGTATACCCACCATTCCTATCTTCATATTGTGGAGCAATATGATTAAAAAGAATCTCAATCAACTTTCTATCATTAATTTTTCGATTAGCCTGTCTCCGTGCATGGATTGTATCTTTTTTACCTTTAGTAATCAATTTTTCAATAAAAGGTCTAAGAGCTTTTGCTTTGGGATGGGTGGTCTTTATTCTTCCGTGTTTAATTAACTCTTTGGATAGGTTCTTCAATAGTGCCTTTCTATGATCTGGCCCTCTTCCGAGTTTTGCACCTTTTTTTCTATGTCTCATTGTACTTATTCCTCTCTATTATTCATCTTCTGAAAAATACTCACTTATATTCATTCCAAATTCTAAGTCTAACTCATCAAGTTTTTCCTGCAATTCCTGTAATGACTTTCTTCCAAAGTTTTTGAATTCCAACATTTCATTTTCAGTTTTCTGTACAAGATCTCCAATACTTTCAATATTATTAGCATCAAGACAGTTTTTAGAACGTACTGAAAGTTCCATTTCATCAACACTTTTCTTAAGTAATTTACGTTTTCTCCGCTTTTCTTCATTTTCATCTGTTCTTTTATAATCAACTGGTTCTTCTTGAACAGTAGAGAATATAGAAAAATATTTCTGCAACAATTGTGAAGCGTAATCCATGGCATCCTCAGGCGTGACACTTCCATCAGTCTCAATGTCTAAAGTTAATCTTTCTAATTCTTCCCCTCTTTTGGTTCCAGGTAGTTTCTCTACATTAAAAGTAACATTTTCAACCGGTGAAAAAATGGAATCAATAAAAATTGTCCCAATAGGATAATCCAGAGTTTCATTTTCCTCTGCTTTGTTCCACGATGTACCTGTTTTAGCAGTCATATCAATTTCAAAATCAGCTTTATCATTCATTGTACAGATGAAATGGTCCGGATTCATTACTTCAATCTCAGCAGAATTTTTTTCTATGTCTTTAGCAGTAAAGTCACCTTCACCTTCAAAAGATATAGTAACACTTGCTGAATCTGTGTTATTTAATTTTATTTTAGTATTTTTAAGATTCAATATTATTTCTGCAACATCCTGTTTGACACCAGGAATAGTATCAAATTCATGTAAAACGCCATCAACCCTTATCGATGTTATAGCAGAACCAGGTATAGAAGTCAATAATACTCTACGCATTGAATTACCAATAGTAGTTCCATACCCTCTCTTTAAAGGTTGTACTATATACTTTCCTTTTCTATCATCAGAATAATCTCGTGCTACTCTTGCGACTATTTTTTCCGTAGCTTCCATTAAATTCCTCTTTTATTATTTTGAATATAATTCTACAACTTTTTGTTCATTAATATCAAGATCAATTTGATCTCTTTCTGGAATCTGAACAAAAATACCTTCCATTTTACCTTTATTGAGGACCAACCAGGATTTGCTATGTTCACCTTTAATTCTCTGCATAGCATCATGAATAGGTTCCATTTTTTTACTTCCTTCTTTCACTTCAATCTTATCTCCTGGATCTAATCGGTAAGAAGGAATATCAGTTCTTCTACCATTCACTAACAAATGTCCATGATTAACAAATTGCCTAGCCTGATTTCTAGAGACAGCAAATCCAAGTCTAAATACAATATTATCCAATCTTCTTTCTAATAATTTAAGCAAATTCTGTCCAGTGACTCCAGGAATATCATCAGCTTCCTCAAAATAATTTCTGAATTGCTTTTCCTGCAGTCCATAAATAGATCTTATTTTCTGTTTCTCTCTTAACTGCATGGCATAGTTAGATCTTCTACTTCTTTTTCTTCCATGCTGACCAGGTTTATATTCTTTCCTTTCAAAAGGGCATTTTTCAGTATGGCATTTATCACCTTTAAGAAATAATTTATCACCTTCACGTCGACATATTTTACAAACTGGTCCTGTATGTCTTCCCATTTATAACTCCTGTATCTATTTATTTATTTTAATTACACTCTTCTCTTTTTTGGTGGTCTACAACCATTATGAGGTATAGGAGTAACATCCTTAATAGCATTAACATTAAGACCCGCTTTATCAAGAGCTCTGATTGCAGATTCTCGACCGGAACCGGGACCTTTGACTCTTACTTCAACATCTCTTAAACCCATATCATAGGCCCTATTTGCGGCATCTTTTGCCGCTTCACCAGCAGCATAAGGTGTATTTTTTCGGGATCCACCAAAACCAAGTGCTCCTGCAGAAGACTGGGTAATAACATTACCATTAAGGTCTGTAAGTGAAATAATGGTATTATTAAAGGTAGCTTTAATATAAGCCAAACCTTGAGAACTTACTTTTTTCTTTCTTTTCTTCCTTGCCATTTATAATTACTCCTTGTTTTATAATTGGTTGTTAACCACGTCCTGATATTTTCTTTTTACCTTTACGAGTTCTAGCGTTAGTTCGAGTTCTTTGTCCATTGACCGGAAGACCTTTTTTGTGCCTCTCTCCTCTATAGCAACCTATTTCCATTAATCTTTTTATTGCCAATTTTCTTTCTGTTCTTAAAGCACCTTCAACTGTTTCATTCTGGTCAATGTAATCTCTGATTTTTTTAACTTCTCCATCAGACAAATTTTTTATTCTTTTCTCTTTGTCAACATCAGTCTCAGCTAGAATTTTCTCAGCAGTAGTTCTACCAATTCCAAAAATATATGTTAAGCCTACTTTTGCCTTTTTATTTTTCGGTAAATCTATACCTGCAATACGAGCCAATTTGACCTCCCTATTTTATCCTTGTTTTTGCTTATGTTTTGGATTATCACAAATCACCCGAACTGTTCCATTTCTTCGAATAATTTTACATTTATCACATATTTTTTTTACAGATGATTTAACTTTCATAATATATCTCCATTTATACTTAATTTAACTAATAACGATAAACTATTCTCCCCCGCGAAAGATCATATGGCGACATCTCCAACTTAACTTTATCTCCCGGTACAATCTTAATAAAGTTCATTCTCATTTTACCAGAAACATGGGCCATTACCTCATGTCCATTTTCCAGTTCCACTTTAAAGGTAGCATTGGGTAAATTTTCTTTTACAATACCATCTGCCTCAATTGGTTCCTGTTTAGCCATATTTTACTTCACCTTTATTTTTTTATCAGCTAAAATTATCGGTCCATTTTCTGTTATTGTTATAGTATGTTCAAAATGTGCTGATTTAGAACCATCTTTGGCAACAACTGTCCAACCATCATCCAATGTTTCTACTTCATAACCTCCAAGATTAACCATAGGTTCAATTGCCAAACACATCCCTTTTTTTAACTTTGGTCCCTCACCAGGGGTACCAAAGTTAGGAATTTCGGGATCTTCATGCAAGTTTCTTCCTATTCCATGTCCAACTAGTTCTCTTACCACTGAAAAACCATTTTCTTCAACAGTATCTTGGACTTTACTCCCTATATCTGAAAGATTTTTTCCCTCAGTTGCTTTCTCAATACCTTTATACAAAGAATTTTGGGTAACATCAAGTAATTTTTCGACTTCTTTATCCACCTCACCTACTTTATAAGTATAAGCCGCATCTCCAAAATAACCCTCTTTTTCGACTCCTACATCTACACTTAAGATATCTCCATTTTTTAATTTCCTATCTGAGGGAATACCATGTACTACTTCTTCATTTATACTAGTACACAATGTGGATGGAAATCCTCGATATCCCTTAAAAGCAGGTTCAGCATCACGACTTTTTATATAATCCTCTGCAATTTTATCTAATTTTTCAGTAGTTACTCCCGGTTTAACGTGCTCTTTGAGCATCATTAAAGTTTCATAATTAATTCGGTTACTTTCAGCAATGAGATCTACTTCTCTATCAGAACGCAAATATATCATAAACTCTAACGACGCCCTTTCATCTTTTTACTTTGTCCCTTCATAAATCCATCATAATGTCTCATCTGAAGATGAGATTCTATTTGTTGCAATGTATCCAAACCAACTCCAACTATAATCAGAACACTAGTACCACCAAAAAAGGAAGCAGTACTATATTCAATTCCCATTGTTTTCATCATTATATAAGGAAATATTGCTACAAATGCTAGGAATATTGAACCAGGCAACGTGACCTTTGTTAATATATTATCGATAAATTCTGAGGTTTTTTTACCAGGTCTTACACCAGGAATAAATCCACCTGACTTTTTCATATTATCAGCAACTTCAACTGGATTAAAAGCAATTGCTGTATAAAAATAAGTGAAAAATATAATTAATATTCCCTTAACAATCCAGTAAACCGGATGTTGCATATTAAATACACTAGTAATAGATTGAATAAACTCACTCCCCTGGAAAAATGTTGATATTGTGTTAGGAATAAACATAATTGCCTGAGCAAAAATAATCGGTAGTACACCAGCAGTATTTACCTTCAGAGGTATATGAGTTGATTGTCCTCCGTAAACTTTCCTGCCTTTTACTCTTTTGGCATATTGAACCGGTATTTTCCTTTTTCCCTGTGTTATATAAACTACAAATCCTATAATAGCAACCATTATACCTAATAAAAATACTTCTGTAAAAATACCTCTTAATCCCTGACTTACCATTCTAACTTCTTTCATAACTACACTTGGGAATCGTGCTAAAATACCAACCATGATTATTAAAGATATACCATTTCCAATTCCTCTCTCAGATATTCTCTCTCCTAACCACATCAATAATACCGTCCCAGAGGTTAAAGTCAGCATAGTTAATAATAAAAAGCCTAAACCCTGATTGGGGACAACTGGAACCGATCTATTTCCCACTTGGGCAACCATTTGAGGTCCCATTAAAAATTGTGCAATACCAAATGATTGTAACAATGCAATACCAACCGTGACATATCTGGTAATCTGAGTAATTTTTTTCTTTCCTGATTCACCTTCCTTCTGTAATTTTTGCAAATAAGGAATAACCGAACCTAATAATTGGATTATAATAGAGGAACTAATATAAGGCATTATACCCAGAGCAAACAATGTTGCTCTACTAAAAGCACCACCGGCAAATAAATCATATAATCCGAATAATGTATTGGACATATTTTCCATTGCGGCTTTAAGTGCAGTAGTGTTGATTCCGGGTAATGGTATATGCGTTCCCAACCTTACCAAAATCAATATGAATAAGGTAAAAGTGATCTTTTTTCTTAACTCAGGTATTTTTAGGATATTCTCAAACTGCTCTTTCATAATTCTTTGACTTCCCCTCCAGCTTCCTCAATTTTTTTCTTTGCAGACTTACTAAAAGCAGGTGCTTTAACAGTCTTGGCTTCTTCCAGTTCTCCTTCTCCAAGTATTTTGTATAAGGCGTCTTCATTTTTAATCCAGCCTTTTTCAGATAGTATTTCTGGTGTGATTTCATCAACATCTAGCATATTCAATCTTTTTATATTGATTGGTTGATAATCGGTTCTAAAATTATTTGTAAATCCTACTTTGGGCAGTCTTCTATATAGAGGCATTGTGCCACCTTCAAACCAGGGTCGGGCTTCTGATCCCGATCTTTTATAATAGCCTTTAGTACCGCGTCCACACATATTTCCATAACTATTCCCATCTCCCCTGCCTACTCTTTTCTTTTTTTGTCTTGAACCCGGTGCGTATTCTAATGAACCTAAATCCATAACTATTTCACCTCCTCAGTTTTAACTAGATGGTTAACTTTATCAATCATACCTCTGATTGCAGAATTATCAGGTTGAATAACAGAATCGTGTCTTCCCTTTAAGCCTAGTGAATTTAATATTTTGGATTTATTTTCGCTTTGCTTAATTGTACTTTTTAATTGTGTTATTTTGATTTTTTTGCTCATGCTCCAAAAATCTCCTGTAATGTCTTTCCTCTTTTCTTAGCAACTGTATAAGGGTCCTCTAATTCCGTCAAAGCCTTAATTGCGGCTTTGGCCACATTATGTTCATTATTCGAACCAAGTGATTTAGTTAATACATCTTCTACCCCAACAGATTCCATAATAGAGCGGACTGTTTCTCCGGCAATAATTCCTGTACCAGGTGAAGCAGGTTTCAGAATGACTTTTCCAGCATTATATTCTGCAGTAATTGAATGTGGAATGGTCCCATTTATAACTGGTGCTTCTACTAAATTCTTCTTGGCTTTATCAGTACCTTTATTAATGGCTGGCACAACTTCTTTTGCTTTACCAAGCCCTAAACCTACATGGCCATGGCCGTCACCAATTACAACAATAGCATTAAAACCAAAAGTTCTACCACCACTTACAACCTGGGAAACTCTATTAATTTTTATTACTTTTTCATCTTGTAAGTCTAATTTTGTTGGATCTATTATTTTCAATACTTACTCCTCTATAAAAATTAGAAATTCAATCCTGCTTCCCGAGCACCTTCAGCAACAGCTTTTACTCTGCCATGATATTTATAACCGCCTTTATCAAAAACCACTTTCTCTATACCCTGGTCAAGTGCCATTTCACCAATTTTTTTACCGACAATACGACTTTTCTCTGTTTTAGTTTTTCCCTCTACCTTATTTGACAAAGAGGGACTTAGATCAGAAACCTGTGCTAGAGACTCAGTAAATAGGTCATTAACAATTTGGGCATAAATATGTTTATTGCTTCTGCTCACTGTTAAGCGCGGTCTCTCGGGTGTACCAAAGATTTTATTCCTTGTTCTTAATTCTCGTTTTTTATGTAATTCTTTCTTTTTTCTTAATCTTTTCTTCATTTTTAAACCACCTCTTTATTCTATACCAACTGTTTTTCCAACTTTTCTTCTAACATACTCACCTTCATATTTGATCCCTTTACCTTTATATGGTTCGGGGGGATGGAAATTTCTAATCATTGCAGCAACTTCGCCGACTCTCTGTTTATCCGCACCACTAACTTTTATCTGCAAATTTTCCGGTACTTCTATTTTGACATCTTCTGGAGGAGTGAAAACTATATCATGTGAGAATCCCAAATCCAGTACCAATGAGTTATTCTTTTTCTGAACCTGGAATCCAACCCCACTTACCTCCAGTTTTTTTTCAAAACCTTCCGAAACTCCTTTAATCATATTTAATATTAGTTTCCTATATAAACCATGCAATGATTTATCGTCTTTACTATCAGAAGGCCTGTGTACCACTACATTACCATCTTTTTTTTCAACGTTAAAATTTGATTTATAAGTTTGAGTAAGTTCTCCAATTTCACCTTCTACCAAAATCTGATCATCATCTATTTCTACTTCAACTCCATCTGGAATATTTATGGGTTTATCACCTATTCTTGACACAACAAGACTCCTTGTTAATAAATTACCATACTTTACAAAGAACTTCACCGCCAACGTTCATATTCTGGGCCATTTTATCTGTTAAAACACCTTCTGAGGTAGAAAGTAAGGTTATACCCAGACCATTACGGGTTCTAGGGATATTCTTAGAATCGGTATATACTCTTCTACCAGGTTTACTAACTCTTTCAAGTCCTTTAATTACGGATTTACCCTCTTCATAATATTTCAAATAAACCCGAATAAGTCCCTGTTTGCCGTCTTCAATGATTATAAAATCTTTTATATAGCCTTCATGTTTTAAAACCAGTGAAATTCTCTTTTTTAAATTTGAAGCAGGTATATCTACCCACCTCTTTCCGGCTCTATATCCATTCCTAATTCTTGTTAAATAATCAGCAATTGGATCAGTAACTGCCATAAAATTTCTCCTATTTATTATTTTACCAACTTGCCTTTTTTACCCCAGGAATCTTCCCTTCAGAAGCTAATTCCCGAAAACATATTCTACATAGACCAAATTTTCTCATATATCCTCTAGCTCTACCACACTTTCTGCATCTATTTACCTTTCGAGTTGAATATTTTGGCTCTTTTTTGGACTTCTCTACTAATGCTTTTCTTGCCATATTTATCCTATTATTTTTTGATTAATTTTCCTTGAATGGAAATCCAAGTAAAGATAACATTTCATAAGTTTCTTCGTCCGTATTCGCTGTAGTAGTTATAGTAGTATTAAAACCTCTAATTTTCTCAACTTCCTCATAATCTATCTCAGGAAAAACTATTTGTTCATCCAGTCCAAAAGAGTAGTTTCCAGCACCATCAAAAGAAGTATCTGATAATCCAGAAAAATCTTTAACCCGTGGTAATGCAATCTTTATCAACCTTTGTAAATATTCCCACATCCTATTTTCACGCAATGTTACATAGCATCCTACCGGGTCACCTTTCCGTATGTTAAAATCTGAAATATCCTGTTTTGCATTCGTTACAACAGGTTTTTGACCTGATATTTGTTTCATTTCTTCTAATGCCTTTTGCAGATTTTCTGGATTTTCATTAGCATCCCCAATTCCCATACTCAATGTAATTTTTATCAATTCAGGAATTTCCATCAAATTATCATAATCAAACTTATCCTGTAATTTATTTCTTACTTCGTCTTTGTATTTTGTTAATAACTCAGGTGTATATTCTGAATTCTCTGGCACAAAAATCTCCCTTATTTTTTCTTCGATTATTTATTAGGAATAATTTCACCGGTTTTTTTTGCATATCTAACTTTTGTCCCATCATCAAGGGTCTTATAACCTACTTTTGTGGGTTCACCATTGTGCACCAATTTAACATTAGATATATGTATTGGAGCTTCTTTTTCAATTATTCCACCTTGCTGATTTTGCTGTGTAGGCCTAATAGCTTTCTTGACAAAATTAACTCCTTCTACAACCACTCTTTCTTCCTCAGGAAAAACCTTTAGAACCTTTCCTTCAAATCCTTTATAATTTCCCGCTATTACCTTTACTGTATCATTTTTTTGTATTCTTTTCATATATTTCCCTCTTTTATAGAACTTCCGGTGCCATTGAAACAATTCTCATAAATTTCTTTTCCCGTAGCTCTCTGGTAACTGGACCAAATATTCTAGTTCCAAGTGGTTCATCATCTTCATCCATAAGAACAGCAGCATTATCATCAAAACGAATGTATGAACCATCTTCTCTTCCAATTTCTTTTCTAGTCCTAACAATAACAGCATCCATAACTTCGCCTTTACTCACCATTCCGCCAGGCATAGCCTGCGCTACTGAAACAGTTATCACATCTCCAATTGAAGCATACCTTCTCTTACTACCACCAGGTACAGCTATACACTTGACCTGTTTTGCTCCTGTATTATCTGCCAAATTTAATTTAGTCTCTTTCTGTATCATCAGTCTTCCTCTTAAACTTTAACTATTGTTTATAATTTCCACCAGTTTCCATCTTTTTTTCTTACTGATAGGACGGGTTTGTTCAATTTTAACTTTATCCCCTTCTTCACATTCATTGTCTGGATCGTGAGAATAGAGTTTAGTAGTTCTGTTCATATATTTTCCATAAAATGAATGTTCTACTTTACGGTCGATTTCTACAACTATTGTTTTATCCATTTTATCGCTTTTAACAGTTCCTATCATTGATTTTCTATTTGAGTTATTACTCATATTAATATTCCTGTTGTTATTTATTCTCTAATTCCAAGTTTATATTCATGAATTACAGTTTTTAATTGCGCAATTTCTTTCTTCAGTTCCTTTATTCTGAGTGGATTCTCAATTTGTTGCATTGCTTGCTGAAATTTTAAATTTTTTAAAGCATCAAGATCATCTTCTAATTGCAATTTCAATTCGTCTACACTTAACTCATTTAATTCTTGTTTTTTCACCCTAAACCCCTATCGATCTTCTTTTAACAATTTTCGTTTTAATAGGTAATTTTGATTGTGCTTGCGTAAATATTTCCTCAGGATTATCTGAGTCCATTTCAATTTCAAATAAGATTCTTCCAGGTTTTACAACAGCAACATAATATTCAGGTTCACCTTTCCCTTTTCCCATCCTCGTTTCCGCAGGATGGCTTGTTACGGGTTTATCAGGAAATATTCTAATCCAGAGTTTACCATTTTGTTGTAATTCTCTGGTAATAGCGACTCGAGCTGCCTCAATCTGATTGCCTTTAATCCAAGCAGGCTCAATTGCTTTTAATCCATAAGTACCGAAGGAAATTTGGTTACCACTTTGAGCCTTACCTTTCATCCTTCCACGGTGGTATTTTCTATATTTTAATTTTGTTGGTTGTAACATATCTATTTCCTTATATTCACTTTATACTTTTATCTTTTCACTAGTACAAATCCAAACTTTAATACCTATGCAACCATACGTCGTATGAGCAGTTACATTAGCATAATCTATATCTGCTCTAATAGTATGTAAAGGAATACTTCCTTCATTATAGGATTCTCTTCTTGCAATCTCTGCGCCCCCCAATCTACCTGCAATATCTATTTTGATACCAGTTGCATCTGATCTCATAGTCGATTGGATAATTTTTTTAATAACTCTTCTGTGCGGTATTTTCCTTTCTACCTGATCAGCAAGATTTTTTGCTACTAATTTCGCCCATAATTCAGGATTATCTATTTCTTTTACATTTACTTTTATATCCTCAGTACCAATCAATTTTTTCAATTCTTCTTTTAACTGGTTTACTTCGCGCCCTTTTTTCCCAATCACCATTCCTGGACGTGATGTTCTTATAATAAGAGTTATTTTTTTGGGAGTTCGATGTATCTCAACCTTTCCTATACCTGCATTCGGGAATCTATTCTCAATATATGCTCTAAGATGAACATCTTCTTCAACTTTATCGGCATAGTTTTCCTCATCGAACCAAATGCTATCCCAATCTTTATTTACACCTAATCTAAAACTAATTGGATTTACTTTCTGTCCCAAAGACGACCTCCTTTATTTTTGATCTTTAGTAGCCACTCTTACTCTAATATGACTACTTCTTTTTCTTACTTCAGTAGCTCTTCCCATGGCTCTAGGTCTATATCTTTTCATTGTTGGACCTTCATCAACAACAATCTCTTTTAAAAACAATTCCTCTGGCTCAACTGCAGCACCTTCCTCAGTATTCATAATATTAGCAACACAAGATCTAACGACTTTTTTTATTGGTCTTGATGCTTTCTTTTGGCTGAACTTTAATTTATTGAGCACTTCATTTAAATCCTCTCCACGAACAATGTCTGCTATCTGTCTGAGTTTCCTTGGTGACTGTTTTACGTATTTTTTTGATGCTTTGCCTTCCATAATCTCTTCTATTGTTTTATTTAATAATTTTATTCTGCATGTCCTCTGAAAATTCTTGTATGAGCAAATTCTCCTAATTTATGTCCTACCATATTTTCAGTCACATATACTGGAATAAATCTTCTTCCATTATAAACTGCAATTGTATGGCCTACAAATTCAGGTGAAATTGTACATGCTCTTGCCCATGTTTTTATTACTTCTTTACTATCCTCTTTATTCTGTTCCTCAACCTTGGATAATAATTTTTGATCTATATATGGACCTTTTTTAAGAGATCTGCTCATTGTATATCCCTTTTATTTATTTCTTCTTTTTATTATAAATTTATCCGTTTCTTTATTTTTCTGTCTAGTTTTCTTGCCCTTGCTTAACTGTCCCCATGGACTAGTTGGATGTCTACCTCCAGCATGAGCTCCTTCACCACCTCCGAGTGGATGATCAACAGGATTCATTTCAATACCTCTTGTACGAGGTCTGCGTCCTCTCCGTCTGGTAGTACCTGCTTTTCCTTTGACTTCATTAATATGATCCTGATTTCCTACTTCTCCTATGGTAGCTCTACACTGTTTCGGAACTCTTCGAACTTCTCCGGATGGCATCTTAACAGTTACAAATTCACCTTCCTTAGCCATTATTTGAGCTGAACTTCCAGCGCTTCGGGCTATTTGTCCACCTTTACCTGGAGTCAATTCAATATTATGAATAAAAGCACCTGAAGGTACATTTTCAAGGGGCAAGGAATTACCAGGATCAATTGGCACTTCTTCACCGGATATAATTTTATCTCCTACTTCTAGGTTTTTTGGTGCAATTATATATCTTTTTTCACCGTCTTCATACGCAACTAAGGCAATATTAGCTGTTCTATTCGGGTCGTATTCGATTGATTTTACTCTCGCTTCTATACCGTCTTTCCTTCTTTTAAAATCAATTATTCTATACTTTCTTCTATAACCCCCACCTCTATATTTTGCAGTGATCCTTCCGTTGTTATTTCTACCTCCATTTTTACTGAGAGGTTCTAGAAGGCTCTTCTCAGGTTCAGTAGTAGTAACTTCATCATTAACATTAATAACTTTAAATCTTTGTCCTGGTGTTGTTGGTTTACGTTTTTTTGTAGTCATAATTTATACCGCTGTTTCTCCTCTATAGAAATCAATATTCTCTCCTTCTTCCAGGGTAACGATAGCTTTCTTCCAATCCGACCTACTCCCCTGGGTTCTAATAACCTGACCGCCACTTCTGACAGTCATTTCTTTTTCTTTTCCATTATAATTCATCACATTGACTTTATTAACCTCAACTTCAAATTTATTTTCTACAGCGTCTCGAATTTCAATCTTATTAGCATTCGGTTCAACAACGAAAAAGTATTTATTATCTCTTTCCTGCTGTATCAATGCTTTTTCTGTTAAAATCGGTCTTTTCAATATAATTTCTTTGGACATTTTTTACCTCATTAACTCACTCTTCTCTCAGTATTTTCATAATACTCTGGATTCCCTGTTTATCCACTAAAATAACATCAGAATCAATAATATCATATGAAGACATAGTACCTATATCAGTAAGATTTATATTTGGGAAATTTCTTGCTGATAGATATATTTCTTTATTTAAATTATTTGCTGCAAGTAGAATTTTTTCTTCTTTACGATCAACTCCCTCAAGCATTTCTCTCACATTTCTAGATTTGATTTCTCCAAAATCGAAATCTTCAATGATAATAATATCTTCATTTTTTAATTTTTCAGCTAAAAGAGATTTTCGAGCATCCCTTTTTATCTTTTTATTTACTTTCATATCATATTCTTTAGGTTTTGGACCAAAAGTTACTCCGCCACCTACCCAGAGGGGACTTCTAATAGAACCATGTCGAGCGGCTCCTCTACCTTTCTGGGGAAAAGGCTTTTTACCCCCGCCCCGTTTCTCAGAGCGATCTTTGGTAGAATGCGTTCCCTTCCGTTTATTATTCATTTCAGCCTTGAGGGTTAAATACACATTATGTTTATTGATATCTATATTTTCATATAGAGAAGAATCTATATCTACTACTTCTCCTGTATCTGCTCCATATTTTGAATATATAGAAAGTTCCATTGGTTCTTACCTTTATTTATTTTCTGATTCTTAAAATTCCTTCTTTGGCACCTGGGACCGAACCTTTGATAAATAATAGATTCTTTTCTTCATCAACTTTAACAACTTCCAAATTTTCTTCAGTGCACTTTTCAACTCCTGCCTGGCCTGCCATTCTAGTTCCTTTTAATACCCTTGACGGGTCAGCTGCCATGCCAATCGATCCGTGCGTTCTCAATGTATCACTTTGTCCATGTGTCTTAGGCCCACCACCAAAGTTATACTTTTTAACTACTCCAGTAAATCCTTTCCCCTTCGTAGTCCCGGTTACATTTACTTCTTCACCTCTATTAAAGTGTCCTACTTTAACTTTCTTGCCGGTTTCCATCAATTCTTCATCAACATCTCTAAATTCCATAAGAATTTTATGTGGTTCTATTCCTGCTTCTTCAAAATGTCCCTGTTTAGGTTTTGTAACATTCTTTTCCTTTTGCTTTTCAAAACCCAACTGTACCGCAGAATAACCTTCTTTATCCTCAGTTTTAACCTGAACAACCGGACAAGGTCCAGCTTCTACAACAGTCACAGGAACAGATTCGCCACTTTCTGTAAATATTTGACTCATTCCTAATTTTTTTCCAATAATTCCTAACATATTTATCTATCCATTTTTATACTTTTATTTCTATATCTACACCTGCTGGTAAATCCAGTCTCATTAATGCATCAACAGTTTTACTTGTAGAATTTTTTATATCAATCAATCTTTTATGCACTCTAGTTTCAAACTGTTCTCTGGATTTACTATTAACATGTGGTGATCTATGTACAGTATACACTGTTTTATCCGTAGGTAAAGGTATTGGACCTGATACTCTAGCACCTGTAGATTTAGCTGTCGCTACTATTTTTTTTGTGCTTTTATCCAAAAGAGTATGATCGTAACCTTTTAAATTTATCCTTATTTTTTGTCCTGGCAAACTAAACTCCTATTTATTTATTCAATAATATTTGTTATTACACCAGCGCCCACTGTTCTACCACCTTCACGTATAGCAAATCTTAATCCTTCCTCCATAGCAATCTCTTCTATCAACTCTATCTCAAAAGTTACATTATCTCCTGGCATCACCATCTCTACATCTTCTGGCAAACTAACTGAGCCTGTCACATCTGTAGTCCGAAAGTAAAACTGGGGCCGGTAACCATCAAAAAATGGGGTGTGTCTTCCTCCCTCATCTTTCTCAAGTACATATACCTCTGCCTCAAAATTTGTATGCGGAGTAATACTGCCTGGCTCGGCTACTACCATACCACGCTGTAACCATTCCTTATCTATACCTCGTAACAATAAACCTACATTGTCTCCGGCTTGGCCTTGCTCTAACTGCTTGTTGAACATCTCTACACCTGTAATGGTAGTATCTTTATGGGCTCCTAATCCTACTATCTCTGCATCATCACCTACTTCAATAACTCCTCGCTCAATCCTGCCTGTGCCTACTGTACCACGGCCCTTAATAGAAAATACATCCTCAACTGGCATCAAAAAGGGCTTATCTATCTCCCTCTCTGGCTCCGGAATATAATCATCCATGGCATCTATCAAATCCATAATTGGCTGATTCTTCTCCTCATCTTCCGGATTCTCTAAAGCCTCCAAAGCAGAACCCTGAATTATTGGTATCTCATCACCAGGAAATTCATATTCATTCAATAACTCGCGTAACTCCATCTCCACCAACTCTATCAACTCTTCATCTTCTACCATATCTGTTTTGTTAAGAAACACTACCATTGCCGGTACATTAACCTGACGCGCTAAAAGTATATGCTCCCTTGTCTGAGGCATGGGACCATCTTCTGCTGATACTACCAATATGGCGCCATCCATCTGAGCTGCTCCCGTGATCATATTCTTAATATAATCTGCATGACCGGGACAGTCGACGTGAGCATAGTGTCTGTCTTCTGACTCATATTCAACATGAGCTGTGTTAATTGTAATCCCTCTCTCTTGTTCCTCCGGTGCATTATCTATCTGGGCAAAATCCTGTATGTCTGCTAAACCCTTCTTACTCAAAACTAGTGTCATCGCTGCTGTTAGTGTAGTCTTACCATGGTCTACATGTCCTATCGTGCCTATATTTAAATGTGGTTTGGTCCTCTCAAACTTTTCCTTTGCCATGATTTCTCCTCTTCAATTTTTCAATTTTAAACAAATAACTAAATTACCCTGGCTCTTGAGCCCACGACCAGGATTGAACTGGTGGCCTCATCCTTACCAAGGATGCGCTCTACCACTGAGCTACGTGGGCACTACCAGAAATAGAAATGAGCGGGTGAAGGGAATTGAACCCTCGTCGCCGGCTTGGAAGGCCGGGGCTTTACCACTAAGCTACACCCGCATAAATATAAAAATAATAATGTGGGCCGGGGAAGATTCGAACCTCCGAAGACTCTCGTCGGCAGATTTACAGTCTGCTGCCTTTAGCCACTCGGCCACCGACCCATCATTATCTAATCTATCTGAAGGCTTTGTGAATTCAATTCTCCCAAAACCTCTATGCGGATTTGGTAGTGCCTTCACTCGTTTATCAAAAATCTCAGAGCCACCAACAGGAGTCGAACCCGTGACAAGCTGATTACAAATCAGCTGCTCTACCAACTGAGCTATGGTGGCATAAATCATTTCTCTCAAAAAGCCCCTTATTTTAAACATTTAACCAATCGAATGCAAACAATTTTTTTTGATTTCTATATCAATTCAATTAGAACTGTGAAATACCCAAAACTCAGTTGTTGTTTCATCTTTACGGGTGCAAAATTTATACTTTCATATTGATAATATCAAAATATTTTTTTGAATTTACTAATTTTATTGTATAAAGCTCTCTTTTTTAGAAAGTTTTCTTATTAAATTTTAAACGAAATTATTACAATTAATGTTATTTCAGGCTCTAATTATTAAATTCTGCTGATAAAATTTCAAAAGCAAGAAAGGTTACTTATGAATAAAAATTATGAACAAATTTTCGACAATTTCACTAATCACTCTATAATTACAGTAGGCGATATTATGCTTGACAAATATATTTGGGGTAAAGTCAATAGAATTTCCCCTGAAGCCCCAGTTCCAGTAGTAAATACTCAAGAAACCGAATACAGGATCGGAGGAGCTGGCAATGTTGCTGCCAATCTCTCGGCTTTGGATTGTAATAGTACCCTCCTTGCTGTTACCGGCGAGGATTCTAATAGTTCGCTGCTTAAAAAACTACTGAATGAAGCAGATATTACTCCCCTTTTTCAACAAGATTCACAACGGCCAACCACATTGAAATCTAGAATAGTATCCCAGCAACAGCAGCTCCTTAGAATTGACCGGGAAAGGACCAGGGCAGTTTCAGATAAAATTATAAAAAATTCTATTAACCAAGTTAGGAATTTAAATAAAGTTGATGCCTTGGTAATCTCAGATTATGATAAAGGTTTTGTAACTCAAGAATTGATTCAAAAAATTAGCGCTTCTTTCCAAAATATTCCCATAGTTATAGATCCCAAAGTCAGAGATTGGGAGAAATACAGGGGGGCCTCGATTATTAAACCAAATTACAAAGAATTTTGTCAGGCCTTAAACAGAGACGAAGTTCAACTTACTCAACTTGAAAAATATGCCGGAGAAATATCTAATAAATTCCAATTTAAGGCAATAATTGTAACTTTAGGAGAGAATGGAGTATTTTACTATACTCGTAACGATTCGGCAATATTGCCCACACAAGCACATGAAGTTTATGATGTGAGTGGAGCCGGTGATACCTTTACTGCTGCCTTTACTGCAAGCTACCTCTCAACTGATAACATAAAAATTGCTGCACAGATCGCTAATTTTGCTTCAGCAGTAGCAGTAGAAAAGGTAGGCACTGCCACTGTTTCTGCAGATGAAATTCTTAAAAAGATTAATTGATATAAGAATTCATTTAATGATGGTCTCGTAAAAAGAGCCGCTCGTGTCATGGACATCTCTTTGAGGCAAAGACGCAACGGCGCAAAGTAGTTTATTGCCAGGCTATTATAAGTTAACAGGTTAACTTCAAAAAAAATACAACCTATTATAGCAGATAATATTTCTATAACATTACTTTTTAAGAGTTTATCATTTAATTAGTTTAATTTGTTCGTTTTTAGAAAAAGATCTATCCCTTCCTCCTCCTTATCAATTTCTCCTAAAATATAAAAAATACTAACATTATTAAATACCAAATTATACTTTTAATATACAATGGGAATTCGAATAATACGTTATCAGTTAAGTAACCTGCCCTATTTCTATATAAAGAAAGATAAACTGAATCCCAATTAATTAAAATTTCTGATAAGAACCTCACAATATTTTATTATTCGCTTTCAGCGAATATTTTGTTTTTGTCAT
>Ga0102941_1000074_pt1 | contig 37882 bp, 31 predicted proteins | sample SalPonR2_C_D2_MG_FD_79281 | JGI IMG/M metagenome (GOLD analysis project Ga0102941, IMG submission 79281) | Salt pond soil microbial communities from South San Francisco under conditions of wetland restoration - Salt Pond MetaG R2_C_D2_MG | ecosystem: Environmental > Aquatic > Marine > Intertidal... | reverse complement strand
GGTCTGAGCGCCAGTTCGCCGATCTTGTCGGGCCCGAGTTCACGAAGCCTGCCGTCTTCATGTTCGACAATCCCGACCTCGATCCCGGGCATCGGCTTGCCCATGGAGCCCGGCCGGACCGCCATGCCGGCGAGGTTCGCAATCATGATCCCGCCGGTCTCGGTCTGCCACCAGTTGTCATGAAATGGCTGGCCAAAGACCTTCTCGCTCCAGATCACGGCTTCGGGGTTGAGGGGTTCACCGACGCTGGCCAGAAACCTGAGAGAGGAAAAATCGTATGCTCTTGCCGCTTGTTCGCCTGCACGCATCATCATCCGGATGGCGGTCGGCGCGGTATACCAGACCTCGACCTTTTCCCGTTCGATCATGTTGTACCAGCGGTCGATATCGAATTCGGCCTCGTCGACGATCATCGTCACGCGGTTCACCAACGGAGAGATGATGCCGTAGGACGTGCCCGTGACCCAGCCGGGATCGGCGGTGCACCAGTAGAGCGTGCCAGGGGTCAGCCCCAATGCCTTGCGGCCCGAAAATGCATGATAAAGCACTGCATTATGGACATGCACCGCGCCCTTCGGTTTTCCCGTCGTGCCTGACGTGAAATGAATAAGGGCCGGGGCCTCGGGATCGGTCCGCACGGTCGCGAAATCGGGGGACGCCGCTCGCAGCGCAGGGCCAAGGGCGACGCAGCCGTCGGGTGCGTCTTCTCCCTCGATCAGCACCAGGTCAAGCGTTGGTATCTCGTGCCGCCAGGCCGCGATCTTCTGATTGTATATCGATGCCGTCGTGACCAGCACCCTGGCCGATCCGATCTCCATCCGTGTCCGGATCGGTTCCGGCCCGAAAGCTGCGAAAAGGGGCGAAAACACAAGCCCCGCCTTCAGCGTGCCCAGGGCACAGGCATACAGGTCCGGCACCCGCCCCATCAGCGCGAAAAGACTGTCGCCCCTCTCGAAGCCATGGCTGGCCAGAACGTTCGCGAACCTGGCCGCGAGATCGGCCATTTCGCCGTAGGTCAGGTCGCGCTGTCCGCCGGCCTTTCCGAACCATCGCAGCGCAACCTGTTCACCGTGGCCGGCGATGACATGGCGATCCAACGCCTCGTGCGCGATGTTCAGGGCGCCGTCGAGACCGTCGATCATGCTTCGGGCCTCGGCCCAATCCCCGTGCAATCCATCCGACCCCAGTGCCGCGGCCCCGGGCGGTATGGTCTTGGTGCTGTGATCATGCATGGCGTCATCCTCCCCTCGACCCCGACAAGAGCCGAGTTCGCCAAGCCGCGCGATGACGCAGGTCAATTCGATGGAATTTCAATGACCCGACAGCGCCGGACGTATGCGCGACGCAGACCAGCCCCATCGGGGCGATCCACACGCCATCGCCCCAAGGCCGCTTGGCAGGATGCTTTCAAAGGCTGTCGGGGTGCCTGGAACAGGGTTCACTCAATCAGTCATGACGTGAATGAATTCCATTTTGGATGCGCGAAATCACGAAATGAAAATTCAGGGTCAAAATTCAAATGGCAGAGATAAATTTGAATTGTCGCCGAAATAAATTATGAGGGATTAACGTCAAGATATGGATTCGAATTCGGAATTCTTGGAAAGCCCATCAATAAATGACCCCCCCCCTCCCTCAAGATAACGGTCGCGTCCCTTACAAGGCGTCGACCGAATATGGTGTCGAAACTCATTGGCTCCTGGGCTGCATTGGAGGTTCCGAAAGGCTGCGAAATTCGGTTTCTTGTTGTCGAGAATGATACCTGTGAGAACACGAAACGATTGATCGAGGATCTGGCCGGGATTCATCCGGCCATCACGCTTGACTATGCTTTTGAGCCAGAGATCGGCATTCCGTTCGCACGAAATGCTGCGGCCCGATTGGCGATCGCGGCGAATTCGGATTGGCTTGTCTTTGTCGATGACGACGAGGTTCTGGCCCGTGACTGGCTGGTGAAACTTGCCGACGCGTTCCGGAAGACAAATGCCGTGTTGATCGGGGCGCCATTGCGTGTCGAACACAGGTTCTACGGGCATGGTCTTGTGGAAAAGCTGATGCACGAAAACATTGCCCGGCGCTACGCGAGAAAGGAACGCCGCGCTGCACGCAAGGCAAGTTTGTGCACGACGCCGGGTGTTACGATCGTTACCAATAACTGGGCTGCCCGCACACACCTGTTCACGACCGAGGGGATCTGGTTCGATGAGTCGCTGCGCCATACAGGCGGGAGCGATGTGCAATTCTACTCCGATGTCGTCTCGCGCGGCTTGCCAACGGGCTGGGTTGCAGATGCGTTCGCCTACGAAAGTATCCCTCGGGAACGGTTGAGCATACGATATCAGTTCCGACGGGGGCGTGATCAGGCCACTGCAAATTTCCGCAGGAAATTCCGCAAAAACCCCAAGAAATTACGAAGCCTCGTAATCATCTTGCCAATTCGATTGCTGCTGACGGTTGTGGCTGCTGTGTCCGTCCCTTTGACGGGCGGTCGGACGCTACTGACCTTTTGCCGATCCGCAGGCTGGGTTGTTGGAAAGATGCAAGCCGTATTGGGGCGGGACTCGAAGCTGTATTTCGAGGTTACTGGGAATTAGACGAATGCCTGGCCGTCAGCCATGCGTTCGCCGGCAACGCCGCCGGATGCGCCGCAGGAGCGTCGTGAAATCTCGATCCAAGTTTCAAGGTCGGGTTGCATCGGCGGGATGGAACTGGGCGTTCCCGTCGTGCCGTTGGTCGAATGGGCGCGAACGACGTCGGACATCGGCGCGGTGAGGTGGATGCCGATCGGATGGGTCTCGTCGCGGGTGGCGCGCAGGTCATCGGTCGTGGTGAAAGGCGGGTTGGTGGTCTCCGGCAATCCCCCCCCGCTGCCACATCGACACACCCTGCCGCTTGCACGCGCTGGCGGTGGAACGCCGAATTCCGCATCAGACAGGAGATCTGCGCCCGGTAGGCGGCAGCGGCACGCGCGGCCCGTTCGGATGCGGGTACGGTCTCGAAATCAGACGCGCCCGTGTCGGCGTCACGTCATCAAAAGGCCGCCGTTCACGTGCAGGGTCTGGCCGGTGATGTAGGCCGAGGCCGGGCCGAGCAGAAACAGGATCGGGCCCACGATATCCTCGGGCACGGCGATGCGGGCCAGCGGGACCGATTTCACATAGACGTCCTTGTCAAAGCCAAGCGCCCTTGTCTGCCGTCCGGTGCCACCTTGCAGAAAGGGTGTATCGACCGCGGAAGGCGCGATTGCGTTGACGCGTGCATGTGGGGCCATTTCCGCCGCAAGAACCCGCATGAACGCAAGAAGGCCCGCCTTTGCGGCCGCATATGACCCGTAGCCCGGCATTGATTTCACCGCGAGCCCCGAGGATGCCAGAACAACCGACGGCGCGCGGCCCTTGTGCAGCAGGGGCATGGCCGCCCGTGCGCACAGATACGCGCTGTCGAGATTGCCTTCGATGACCTCTCGCCAATCCGCCGGATCGAGATCGGCCACGGGCGTGCGGGGATTGGTGAAGCCTGCAAGATGCACGAGGCCGTCAAGCGCCGGAACCTCGGCTGCGATCCGGGCAAAGGCCTGATCCACGCTGGCCGCGTCCGTGGCGTCGATGGCCACGGACGTGATGGTGTCGGGCCAGATATCTTGCATCTTTGCAAGCGGGTCGGCGCGATCTATCGCGAAGACCTGGCATCCGGCCGCTGCAAGCGCCGCGACCGTGGCCTGCCCGATGCCGCCGGCCGCACCGATGACCGCGATTGTGGCCCCATGTGCCGGGGCAAGCTGCAGGTCCGGTCGATCGCTCATGGGCGCACCCCCATACGGCGCGGCTCGATCGGGGCGGACGGCACGGTGACGGTCTTTGGCTCCGTGTAGAAGCGCTCGCAGGCCTCGCCGCCCTCACGCCCGACACCGCTGGATTTGAACCCGCCAAAGGGCGCGCGCAATTCCCGCGTCATGGTGGTGTTGACCCACACGACGCCGGATCGAAGATCGCGCACCGCGCGTTCCACCGTGGGCAGGTGATCGGACCATACATAGGACACGAGGCCGAATTCCGTTGCATTGGCGGCGGTGACAACCTCGTCATAGCTGTCGAAGATCTGGAATGTCGCGAAGGGGCCAAAGATCTCCTGCTGGCAGACCACGTTTGCATTGCCGGGCGCCAGTGCCGCGATGGGGTCGATGTAGTATCCGCCGGAAATCTCGTCGGGCAGGCCAGCCGGCACACCGCCACCCGTCAGGATCTCGACACCGTCCTGCGGGGCGGTATGCGCAAACCTGAGCACGCGGTCGCGATGCGCGGCAGAGGCAAGCGGGCCAAGCTCCGTTTCGGCGTCGTTGGGATCCCCGATGCGAATGTTGCGGGCCCGGTCCACGAAATCGGAAATGAAATCATCGGCGATCGCGCGGTCAACGAATATCCGCGATCCGGCAAGGCATTGCTGGCCATTGTTGGAATATATGCTGGCCAGGGCCGCATCCAGCGCGCGGTCACGGTCGGCCGAGGCAAAGACGATATTGGCGCTCTTGCCGCCGAGTTCCATCGTGCACGGCACCAGTCTGCGCCCGGCCTCGGCCATGATCAGTCGGCCGGTGCCCGTGCCGCCGGTAAAGCTGATCAGGTCGACGCCATCTTGTGCCACCAAGGCTGCCCCGGTCACATCACCGCGCCCGTTCACAAGGTTCACCACCCCATCGGGGACGCCTGCCTCGTGTAGCAACCTGACGAAAAGATGCAGCGCGAAAGGGGTCTGTTCCGAGGGCTTGAGAACGCATGTGTTCCCGAATGCCAACGCCGCCGCCAGTTTCATCGAAGCCAGCGCGACAGGCGCATTCCACGGGGCGATCAGCGCCGCGACACCCACGGGTTCGCGTGTCACGATCGAACGGTAACCAGGGGTCTGGTCATAGAGGTCCCCACGGGCCTGTCCGATGAATTCGGCAAAGAACCGGAAATTCTCGGCCGCGCGCATCATGTGACGGCTTTTGAGTTCCCGCAGCGGAACGCCGAGCGCAAGGCACTCGAGCCGCGCCAGTTCGTCGGCGTGCTCGACGATCTTGTCCCGCACGGCCAGCAAAAGCGCCTGGCGTCTGGGCACGCTCCATCTGGGCCAATCCGTTCTGTCAAAAGCCTGCCGGGCCGCGCGAACGGCATCGGCGACAACGTCCGCGCCCGCTTCGCACAGCGTTCCGGCAATGCCGCCCGTGGCTGGATTGGAGATATCGAGCGTGCGTCCGGTCCCTTGAATCTCCTTGCCGGCGACAATGCTGTGCGCCGCTTCGGGCGCGCCGGATCCGGCAGGCTGATTTTCGTGCGGGTTGAGATCATGCATGGTTGATTTCTCGAAAATTCGCCAACATACTTGTCTTATGAATAAGACAGCATATCAGGGCAAGAGGTAACATGGCGATGCGCAATCCCGACATCCGGTCCGCGATTATCGGGGCGGGGTCATGACCGACACGGGTGTCGCGATTTCAGGCGGGGGGCCGGTTGGTTTGTGCCTGGCGCTTCTCCTGGCTCGCAAAGGCGTGGCGGTGCGTGTCTTCGAAGCGTCGCCCGAGCTATCCGAGGATCTGCGCGCCTCCACATTTCATCCGCCGACACTGGATATGCTGGACAGCATCGGCATTGCCGACACGCTGGTCGACGAGGGCCTGGTCTGTCCGCATTGGCAGGTGCGCATGCATCCTTCGGGCAACAGGGCCGTCTTTGATCTGTCGGTGTTGAACGACCATACCGGCCATCCTTACCGGTTGCAGTGCGAACAATGGAAACTGTCGCGGGCGCTGCTGGCGGCGCTGTCTCAAGAGGCAAACGCACAGGTGCATTTCGGGACGGAAATCGACACCGTCACACAGGACGAAACAGGCGTGACACTGGTCATGACCGGCCCCGAGGGGCGCATCGAACATCGTGCGCGCCTGGGTGTCGGGGCCGACGGCGCCCGCAGTGCCGTTCGCGCGGCGATGGGTCTTTCGCTTGAGGGTGAAACCTTCCCGGAAACCACCATCCTTGCGACCACCACATTCCCGTTCGAGGACCATATGGAGGGGCTGTCGAACGTATCTTATTGTTGGAAGGAGGGCGGCAATTTCTCGCTTTTGAAAGTGCCGGGCCGGTGGCGCGTGTCGATCTATCCGCGCGAGGACCTGAGCGTGGAACAGCAACTGGAGCCCGAAGCGATCCAGCGGTCGCTGCAAGAGATCGTTGCGCGGGATGCCGAATACGAGGTCCGCGAAAGCCGGGCTTATCGCATTCATCAGCGGATCGCTCCGACCTATGTGAAAGGGCGGTTGGCGCTTGCGGGCGATGCGGCCCATCTCAACAGCCCGGCTGGCGGGATGGGGCTGAACGGTGGGTTGCACGACGCTTTCGAGTTGTCCGAGACGCTTGCGGCGATTCTGGACGGGGCGTCCCTTGATCTGCTGGGCCGGTATGACCGCCGGCGTCGTCCGATCGCGGCCGATCAGATCCTGGCACAGGCCGGACAGAACCGTGCCCGCATGCGCACGAAGGATCCGCAGCGCCGTCAGGAAATCATGGACGATCTGCAGGCCATCACGCGTGATCCCGCAAGGCTGAAGGCGCATCTGCTGCGCAGTTCCATGATCGACGGGTTGCGGCAGGCGGAGGCGATCACATGAGCGTTGCGTATGCGCCCAAAGGGCTTGTCGGGGTTCTTACGCCGCAAGCGAACACTACCGTGGAGCCGGAATTCGCCATCCTGACGCCTCCAGGCCACGCTTTTGTCAACGCGCGCCTGATCAGCGACAAACCGACCATTCCAGAACGGTTGCGCGATTATTTCGACCATTATGGCCAGGCGGCGCAGCAATTCGCCAACGCGCCGGTGTCGGCGATCGGGTTTGCTTGCACGGGCGCGTCGTATCTTGCCGGAACGGCCCGCGAGGATGAAACCCTTGCGGGGCTCGGCCAGCAATTCGGAGTGCCGGTCATCACGGCGGCAACCGCCGTGGTGGATGCGTTGGACGCACTTGACGCGACGCGGATCGCCCTGCTGTCGCCCTACGATCAGGCCCTCGATGACGCGAGCGCGGGGTATTGGACGGCGCGGGGCCGCGAGGTCGTTGCCCGCACCTCGACATTCGAGTCCAGCGATGCGTTTCACCCGATCTATTCGATGTCGGGCACGCGTGCGGAAAGCAGTCTTGGGGCCGTTTCGGATGCGGGCGCACAGGCGATCGTCATGCTCGGCACGGGGATGCCGACATTGCAGACCATCGCCCGGTTTCCAAGGGTTGGCGACGCCGTCGTGCTGTCATGCATGTCGTGCCTGGTCTGGCGGCTCTACAGCGCCAGCCGCGGTGAGACACCGACGCGCGACAGCCTTTTGTCCTTCCATGACGATCCGGGCTGGAGGGAACGACTTGCGCGGTGGTTGGGCGCTGATGTGTGATCTGTACCCCCTAGGTGGTCCTGCGACGGGCCGGCGGCGGCTTTGTCCTTAATGTGAGTTCAAACTTGTTTTATAGATAAGACATGTCTAGCGTCATCCAAAGACATGTCCCGGGGTAAAAAGGGCACGACACGAAATCAAGCGGCGGCACCAGATGCGCCGATCATCAAAGGGAGATTCATATGACTTATTTCCACGGCAAAACTGCGCTCATGGGCGCGGCGGTCTTCGCCGGTTTGGCGCTTGGTGGTGCCGCAACGGCCCAGACGACCATCCGCGTCGCCTCTTTCACGCCAGAAGGCGCGGTTGGTGTGCAACACGTGATGATCCCATGGATGGAAGCCGTGCAGGAAGAACTGGGCGACAGCGTCGAGATGGTGCCCTTCTGGGGCGGCGCGCTGGGGCCAAGCCCGTTCGAACAATATGACCTGGTGCGCGACGGCGTCATCGATGTGGCATGGATCCTGCCCGGATACACCCCGGGCCAGTTCGCGCAACTTCAGGTGACGGAACTGCCCTTCCTGGTGGCTTCGGCCGAAGAGGCCTCGGTCGTCGGCTGGCGGCTGTTCGAGACCGGCATGCTGGAAGGGTTCGACGACGTCCATGTCCTGACCGTCTGGGCGCCTGACGTCACCAACATCCACCTCACCGATCCTGTCACTTCCCTGGAAGAGCTGAACGGCACGTCCTTGCGCACGGCAGGTGCAACGCAGGCATTGTTCGTCGATGCAATCGGCGCTGCACCGCAGACGCTTGGTTCGACCGAGGCCAACGAAGCCATGGGCCGCGGCACCATCGACGGCCAGCTTCAGGGCTGGACAGGCATGAACACCTTTGGCGGTTTTGCGGTGTCCAATGGCGCCTATCGTGTGCCCATCGGCGCGTCACCCTTCCTTTTGCTGATGAACCTCGATCTGTGGGAAAGCCTGACCCCCGAGCAGCAAGAGGTCATGATGCGCCACGGTGGCGAAGACTTGGCGCGCCGGGGCGGCCAGGCCTATGACCAGATCACGCTTGGCATCATCGATGCTCAGCGCGACGCGGGCTACGTGATCGAAGAAGCGGATGAAGCCGACATCACCCGGTACCAGGAAGCCTATTCCGGCATCTACGACCAGTGGATCGCCGACACGTCGAACGGCGCAGACGTGCTGTCGACATTCCAGGACCTGATCGCAGGCTACCGCGCGCAGTAACGAGGCCTGTGACGGTTGCAAACAGCTTGGTGGGAGCCGCTTCATGCTAAACTTCTCCGGTCAGCGCCGATGGCTCGAAAAAGGCACTGATGCTCTGGCGCTGATCGGATTCGCCGGTCTTGTGGTGATCTGCCTGGTCACGATGTATGACGGCCTGGCGCGGTATCTGGGGTTCCCGCGGGTCTACGGCCTGCGGGATTTCGGGGAGGTCATCTTTGCCGTCCTGATCGCCTGTTGCTTTCCCATCGGGCTGTTGCGCAACCAGAACATCGCGATCACCTTTCTTGGCACGGGCCTGGGAAAATGGTTCGGGCAGGGGCCGACGCGGTGGCTTAACCTGATGGCGGCCATCCTCACGCTGGCGGCGTTCTTGATCATCACATCCGCCTTGCTCGAACGGGCGGCTGGTCTTGGTGACAGGACAACACGCACGGCCGTCATGATCGTTGCCCCCTGGGTCTGGGGGGCATCCATCATCTTGTGTATCGCGGTCTTCATTCAGATCTGGGTGACGATCGCGCGGATCGCGGAATTGCGACCGGGTGTCGTGATCGTGGATGATCACGGCGGGGCCACGGAAACCGGCCTCGAGAATATCTCTTTGGAAGAGCCAGCGCCTTCTGACAACCTGTCCCGCAACCCTGACGAGCGTCCCGAAAAATGAATTCTGGTTTTGAACTCGCGCTGATCGGGTTGGCTGCGATGTTTGCCCTGATCTTTCTGCATGTGCCGATCGGGGTTGCGATGCTGCTGATCGGAGTGGCGGGGATCGCCACGTTCATCGGCTTCGACCGTGCGCTGTCGCTGGTGTCGGCCGAAACCTATTCCGCGATCGGTTCGGAAAGCCTGGCGGTGATCGCAATCTTCCTGCTGATGGGCAGCTTTGCGACGGTGGCCGGGCTTTCAACCGATCTTTTCCGCATTGCCAACGCCTTTCTCGGGCATCGCAAGGGGGGGCTTGCGGCCGCGACGGTGGGGGGCTGCGCGGGGTTCGGCGCGATCTGCGGATCGTCCGTGGCCACCACGGCCACGATGGCGCGCATCGCCATTCCCGAGATGACCCGACGGTCCTACGACAGCGGCTTTGCCGCCGGATCGGTCGCGGCGGGCGGCACCCTAGGCATCCTCATTCCTCCGTCGGTGATCATGGTGCTTTACGCCGTGCTGACCGAAAACTCCCCGCTTGCCCTGTTCGTGGCGGGGCTTGTTCCGGGGCTGATCGCGGTGGTCTTGTATCTCATCGCCATTGAGTTGACCGTCCGGCGCAACCCCGGCCTTGCCCCCGAGGCAGAGCGGATGCCCTGGCACGAAAGATGGCGGGTCGTGCGCAGCGGGTGGCGGGCGATCGTGGTGATCATCGGTGTCGCGGTCGGCATCTATGGCGGGATCTTCACCGTGCTCGAAGCGGCCAGCGTGGGGGCCGCGCTGACCTTCATCTTTGCGCTGTTTTCCGGAAACCTCAGCCGCAAGGTGTTCGCGGAATGCCTCAAGGAAACGGCCGGCAACACCTGCATGATCTTCGTGATCATCATCGGTGCCAATGTCCTGGGACGATTCCTGGCCTTTACGCGGGCGCCCGACATCATCGTGAATTCCATCGAGGCCGTGGGGTTTGCGCCGTGGATCATCTTGCTGATCCTGATCGTCTTCTACATCATCCTGGGCAGCATTTTCGACACCGTCGCGGCCATGGTCATCACCTTGCCGTTCACCTATCCGCTTGTTGTCGGATCCCTGGGCATGGATCCGATCTGGTGGGGCATCGTCATGGTCATGGTGATGGAGATCGGAATGATAACGCCGCCCATAGGCATCAATGTCTTCGTGCTGCACGGGGTGGCCAAGAACATACCGCTCAGCCGGATCTATGCCGGGATCGTGCCCTACCTCGCGGCAGATTTCGTGCGTCTGGCATTGATCGTCGCCATGCCGGTGCTGGCCATCGGACTGCCGAAATTACTGGGATACATGTGATGTCCGCCGGCGCCTTGGAGACGCCGGTTCTTGTCGTCGGCGGCGGGCCTGTCGGCCTGACGCTTGCCGGCGAGCTGGGCTGGCGGGGGGGCGAGGCCATGTTGGTCGAAACCCGCGAAGGTCCCACCGAACACCCCAAGGCGACCCTTCTGGGTGCCCGGTCGATGGAGTATTTTCGTCGGTGGGGCATCATCGACCAAATCTATGCGCGCGCCCTGCCGCCCGAAATCAACTATTTCATCACCTTCTCAACCCGGCTGACCGGACACGAGTTGCACCGCGTCACGTCGCCCTCGATCGGCGACACGATCGAGCGCCCGCCAGAGATCATGGCCCGCTACCGCGAGCTGTCGTGGTCGCCCTATTACAAGACCCAGATCGGCCAGCAGGCGCTGGAGCCGGTATTGCTGGAGTTCTTGCGCAACCAGCCCTCCATCGAGATGCGCCACGGGCATCGCTTCATCGATTTCGAGGAGGATGCCGAGGGCGTGACAAGCACGGTCGAGGATTTGGCGACTGGCAAGACCGTGACCGTCCGCTCGAAATATCTTGTTGGGTGCGATGGTGGCGGATCGGCCATTCGCAAGAATCTTGGTATCCGCATGAACGGGCGCGGGCGTATTCGCCCCAATGTCAGCTTTTTTTTCGAATCCGACGCGTTTCTCAAGGTTCACGGTCGCGGTGTCGGGAATCTCTATTTCATCTTCGCGCCTGACAGTTTTGGCGTGGTGACCGCAATCGACGGTGCGCGGCGCTGGAATTATCAGCTCTATTTCCTGGACCCGACGCGGCGCACCGATGAAGTGACCCCTGATGAAGCCCTGTTCGGGATGATGGGGCGCCCCTTTGACTACGACCTCAAGGGGGTGCAGCACTGGCACCACCACCAGTCCGTTGCGCGGGCGTTTCGGTCGCGGCCCGATGGGGACGTTGCCGGCAAGACGGGGCGGGTGTTCCTTGCAGGGGATGCGGCGCATCTGTTTCCGCCCACCGGCGGGGTCGGCATGAATACCGGGATCGGGGATGCGGTCGATCTCGGCTGGAAGCTTGACGCGGTTCTCAAAGGATGGGGCGGCGCCGATCTGCTGCGATCCTACGAACATGAGCGCAAGCCAATCGCGGTGCGCAACAGCGTGATCTCGGCGAACAATTCCGACAAGATCGACATGGTCATGGACGAAACGCCCCCCGAGGTCGAACAAGCTGGCCCCGAGGGCGACGCGATCCGCGCGGAAGTTGCGCGCAAGATCCGGTGGATGGCACGGCAATTCAACTCGGCCGGCACCCATCTGGGCTATCGCTACATCGCCAGCCCGGTGATTTGCGCCGATGGCACTGCCGAACCACCCGACGACCCGAACCAGGTTGTGCCGTCCACCTGGCCCGGGTCGCGCGCGCCCCACGCATGGCTGACCGAAGACACCAGCGTGCGCGGCCGCTCGACCCTTGACTGGTTCGGGCGCGATTTCGTGCTTGTTGCGGCGCGCGACGCAGATGGCCAGCAGATCGAGGCGGCTTTTGCCCGCGCAGGCGCGCCGCTTCGCACCGAGGTCATGCCCGGCCCCGATATCGAGACCCTGTTCGAGGCGCCCCTGGTTCTGGTTCGCCCCGACGGGCATGTCGCCTGGCGTGGTACAAGCGCAACCTTGGACGAGGCGCATTTGATCGCGTCTCGGGTCACTGGGCAGACCTGATATTCGCGTGGTCCCATGACCCGAACCGGCAGCTTGACGGGGCAGGTGGCCCGGCATCGGGGAAACCGGGCCCTTTGGGCGCGGGTTCATGCCCGCGTCGATGACGGGTTCGCATGCATGGCATTCGATCTCCTCAAACACATGCGCTTCAAGTATAAAGGTATGAAAATACTCGCCGGTTGAATATCGTGATCGCGGATCGTCAACGGGTTGACCGAGGCGTGCATTGCCATAGCATCACACCTTGTTGGGAGGCCAATTTCCGTGACCATCCATACCCAAGCGAAGGTACCCGAAGGCGGCAAGGCTCGCCGGGTCTACCTGTCCCTGCGCGACGAAATCACCAACGGAACGTTGTTGCCCGGCGCGCGCCTTCCAGGTGAACACAAGCTGGCCGCCAACTTCGACGTGAGCCGCATCACGATCCGGCGCGCGCTGGATGCGCTGGCCATGGATGGCCTGATCGAAAAACGCGCCGGCACCGGGTCGATCGTGTTGCGTGTCGCGGCGGACGAGCAGCGCATCGCGGCGGATTTCGCCACCCTGATCCCGCAACTTGTGGAAATGGACAGGACGACCACGGTCCGTCTGCTGTCGTTCTCTTACGCGGCTGCGTCCGAGGCGGTGGCCAAGGCGCTTGGTATCGAAACCGGCGCCAAGGTGCAAACGGCCGTTCGTGTGCGATCTTTCGGGGATCAGCCATTTTCGCATCTCACGACCTACGTTCCCGAAGGCATAGCCGAAACCTACGACGAGGCTGATCTTGCAACGCAGCCGCTGTTCCGCCTTTTGGAGAAAAGCGGGGTCGCGGTGGATTCCGCGCATCAGTCGGTGTCGGCCGCCCTTGCATTGCCCAATGTCGCCGAGGCGCTCAACATTGCGGTCGGATCGCCCCTGCTGTTCGTGCAGCGGGTCGTGCGTGACAACAAAGGACGGGGCGTGGAATACCTGTCCGCGCTCTATCGGCCTGACCTTTTCCGGCTGGAGATGGGTCTGGCACGGGTAGGGGCCGGAGAGACGCGCCACTGGGAACCGGTCATCGGCGCCCGCGACACCTGACCGGGCGATCCCCCGAAACCGCGTCAGAAACGCAGGCGATAGAGTAATCCCATCGTGATGTCTGAACCCGCATCACCGCCGGTGCCGATTTCACCGGACAGGCTCAGGCTTGCGCCGTTGCGCGTTGCAATGGTCGCCTGCGCCCCGACAAAACCCCTCGCATCAAATCCCGAGGGGTCTGTGCCAAAGTTGACAGGCAGCCCGGCGACCGTGGCCATGACGTCGTCGGCCAGCGTATACCCCAGATCAAGCCCGCCATAGACATCGAGCGCCATGGGCCCGAGGCCGGTGTCCACGGGGGCCAGATCGGTGTCGACCCGTGCGCGCAGGTCGACCCTTTGCGACACCCGTTCCCCGACGATCATGTCGGCCTGCGAGCCGGTTTCGGCAAAGGCGTCGGTCCGCTGCCAGCCATAGCGCAGGCGCAGGCTGGGCCGCACGGGTCTGTCGCCGAACCGGGTTTCGGTGCCGATGGTAGCGGACAGGCCGAAAAACCGGCTGTCGGGGCTTGCGGTCGCATCCTCGATCCCGGTGAGCACCGTGTTGTTGGCCACACGACGGGTCGAGTCGTTTGCGATGGTGCCAAAGCTCAGCGCGGTGTCGAAGACCACCGAACCCGTGCGACCACCCCAGGTCAGCCCGCCGAATGTCACCGCGCTGTCGATGCGGGAACTGCTGAAGGCGGTCTCGTATCCCAGGGTCTGCGTGCCGACGAACCCGCCCAGGTGGCGGTCGGCTGACAGCGCGAAGGTGGTGCCCAACATGCCGGACACGGCATCGGTATCGCCGCCGCTCAGGATATTGCCGGTGGCCCAGAGGCTGCGACCCTCTGGCCAGTCGCCGGTCAGGCGCTGATCAAGTGCAAAGCCGATCTGGTCCAACGTCGAAAACGCGGCCTGATCCATCGCCGCGAAATGCGCCGGGTCGAAGACATAGAGCGTGGTGCCGTCCACAAGCTGCGGGCGACCGTCGCTGAGGATGGTGTCGGGTGGTGCAAGATCCCAGGTCAGTGCCGCGTTCGGCAATCCGACATCAAGGGTCGCACCTGCGGCCAGGAACTGGAGCTCCCCCACGATGATCGAGCCGGGATCGAGGCGCAGATGGGTGTTCAGCCCATCGGAGGTGAACGACAGCTCCCCCGCCAGGCCCGAGAAGATGCGCCCGGTGTTGCGCACGAAAACATCATCGCCGCGCACATCGATGCCGTTGATGCCGGGATCGGTTCGGATGTCACCCGTATTCAGCACACTGCTGCCAGCCGTGACGGCCAGAATCGCTTCGCCCGCATTGCCTTCGGCCCGGATCAGGCCGGTGTTGATCAGGGATACGTTCGACCCGACAAAAGACTGGATGCCGGAACCGCCGAAACCCGCAACAAGGATTTCGCCGCTGTTGAGCAGAACGACATTGTTGCTGTTGAAGCTGTAAAGGCCGTTGGAGGTCTGACCACTCAGCTCAATGAAGCCGCTGTTTTCAATCCGGGATCCGTCCGCAACCTCGTTCCAAATCCCATGGGCCCCCAATCCCCTGGTCGTTATCTCACCACTATTCAGGATTACCGCGTTCTGACCGTCGTTTCGAATGCCTGCCCCGTTACCGTTTGTCGTGATCTCACCGCTGTTGGTGATCACGGGATTGTCGCTGCCCGCTTCGACAAAAATACCGTGCGCACTATTCCCGGTGGTCAAGATACTTGCGCCGTTCAGAACTGTCGCGTTGTCGGAATTGAAGCGCACACCGATTCCGTAGGCACCCGTGCCCTGGGTCACGATTTCAGCGCCGTTTGTCGATCGGGTCTCGATGACGATCCCTGCTCCGGTGCTGGCCTGAATGCCGAGCGCGCCGTCCCCCGACGTGGAAATGAGCAGGCCGTCATAAAGCGCCGAATTGCCGTTGCCGGTGAGAGCGATGCCGTGCGAATCCGTACCCGCGGTCTGGATTACCCCGTTTTCGGTGACGGATACGGTGTTGTTGCCCCCAAAAACCGATATGCCACGCGCATTGAGGCCGTTGGTCGAAATGAAGCCGCGATTGATGATTGTATTTCCGCCGCCCGATGCATCGACCCCGTCCACACCGTCACCAACCACCTCAATGGTTCCAGTGTCCGTCACGATCAGCGTGTCGTCGCCATCGACAATGTGCGGTGGGTCGCCCGGTGGTGGCAAACCATTGGTGACGTTGGTCGGTCCGTTGACCGTAAACGTTTCCTGCGCCTGCGCCGCCCCCATCGGCAGAACGACGGACAGCAGAGCCGCAAGGCTCACACCGGATCGAAGGATACCTGTGTTCTTTTTCATTTTTGTTTGCCCGGTTCCAAAAGCCTGTAGCGGTCCGCGCGTTATGCTTTTGCGCGTTGCGCATTCGTCTTCTCGGTCTCGCCCCGGCATGCTGGCCGGAACGTTCGCATCTCGATGCGTTATCCATCAGGTTGCGGATTTAGGGAATGCGGACCAACGCATTAGGCCTATGCACGAATGCAGGTACGAAATGGGCGGATAAGGCTTGCGGGTGCGGGTTCCGTGGTCCGCGCCGCTAAAGGTCCAGCGATCGCCTCAGGGCCGCCAGCAGAACCATGCGGGTCTCGTTTTGCGCCATGACCGGATCGGCAATCGCCTGGGCGGCCTCCATCGCCTTGGGGAGGTTGCCATAACCGCTCAGCGCGGTCGCCAGTATCCCGAGAACGGTGTCGCGGGCGCCGGCATCCGGTGCTTCCAGCGCGACGTCCAATGCCTCGTCGATGCGGTTCGCAAGGACCAGCTGGATGACGAGGTTCCGTGTCATCTGCAGGCGTGCGGCCGGGTCATCCGTCTGCGCGACGGCCTGTCGTGCGATCGCCAGATAGGTGGTGAACTCGTCCTGGGTGCCGGACTGCGCAGCGAAGCCGAGATTGACGATGCGCCCCAGCCGTTGCAGATGCGTATCTTCCAGAAACCGCAAACGGGTTTCGGCCTGTTCGAACTGGCCCCGGCTTGATTCCAGCTCAGCCAGGCGGCTGATCGTGTAGTCGGTGAGGGGCACCCATTCCGGCCCTTCGACCAACCCGATGACAATCCCCGCCGCGATATCGGCAATGCCGCCGGAGCCTGATAGGTCCGCGGCCCGCGCCAGGGTGATCAGGCCTTGCGCCTGCATGTCCCAATCGGCGTGCGCGGCCAGAATGGTCAGGGCGGTGTCATATTGCCGACCTTCGATCAGGCTGAGCGCGATGTTGGCCAGATCCTGTTCGCGCCATGACCTGTCGGACACCCGCGCCAGCGTCTGCAAGGCCCAGTCTGCATCCCCGGACATGGCCATCGTCTGTGCCAGGAACGACAGGGCCCGGTCAAAGCGCTCCCCGACCTCAGCCCCGTCGCGCGGGCCGTCTTCCAGCACAACCAGCGCGTCTGCAAGAAGGGTGCGCCAGTCTATTCCTGCGTCCATGTTCAGCGCGATCTGCGCCACCATGTTCAATGCATCGACCCGGTCGAACCGATAGCTGCTGACATCGGAAACCGCATCCAGGGCAAGGTCCGGGCGGTCAATGGTCAGGGCGGCGCGGGCAAAGACCTCGTAGACATAGAACCGCTGGTCCGCGTTGGGGAGGGTGGCCATGACGCGGCGTGCCTCGGCAAAGGAGCGTTCGGCTCCGGCCATATCTCCGGCTTGCGCCAATCCGGCGCCCAAGCGGGCTGCTGCCATCACGCGCCATGTCGGATCGTCAATCCGGTCCGTGACATCCCGCGCAAGGTCAAGCTGGCCTGCCTGAACGCGATTGGACACGATCCGGTTCAACAAGGACCCCCGTCGCGCGATGTCGTCGGGAATGGTCTCGGCGATCAGGCGCAGGGCCAGGTCAGTCTGCCCGTCGGCCACCAGCGCCACCGCCAGCTTGTCCAGACCAACATATTCCAGCGGACGCCCCGACCGGTCCGTTGCGGCCAGATCCGCCAACGCCCGGTCCAGACTGTCATGCAGCACCAGGTTCGATATGTGATGCGCGCGGGCGCGCTCATAGGCGTCGCCATCCGACATCATATCCAGCAAGGCAAGGCCGCGCCGCGCGCTTTCGGTGCCCAGAACGGTGATGACATCCAGGATCGCGGTATCGCGCAACCCCGGCCAACCCGGTGGATCCTCCAACCGTTCCAGCACCTGTGTGGCCGCGTCGAATTGTGCCCCCTCCGCCAGTGTCACGGCCAGTTGAAACTGCGTCCGGGCGGCCATGTCAGGGTCGGGAGTTGCCTGCTCGATCGCCAGCAGTTCCCGGGTAATCGGATCCGCACAGATCGGGCTGGGTTCGACAAGGCAGGTGTCGAGGCTGACCTGGGCCGCAGCAAGGTCGGCGCAAAAGCCCGCAGCAATCAAGACAGTCGCAATTCGGTACGCGCGCACAATCACACCTGTCTCCGAAAATACCCGGCGATCAGGATCAGACCGACAAGCGGCGCGGCCACGACCGCCGTGATCGACAGCACCGCCAGCAGCATCCCCCATGCAAGCAGGCCTTCGACCGGCATGGAAGTGACAAATCCCCGAAACAAGGGCAGGGCGGTCGCGATCAGGGTCAGCAATACAAGGTAGAGAGCTACCGTCACAGCAGGCGCCGCAACCCCGGTGGCCAGCGAAGCGATCATGACGCACCAGGTGCCGACAATGGCCACCCCGGTCACCAGCCTGCGGGGCGCGTGTTGGTTTCGATCTTGGGTGCCGCGCATGGTGGAGCCTTCGTGGTTCGGAAGCGGCATTAACTTTTGAAAAACTGCTAACCAGATGGTCGGAACCATAGACGCGGTCTGCGCATTTCGGAAGGCGCACGAATGCATTAGGGTTATGCAATTCCCCGGATTCCCTTGCGTCAATTCTGCCAGATGACTCACAGGGTTGAAATTTCTCGCGGAATCGAAGACCTATTGCAATCACAGCGCTCAATTGCGCGGGTGGATGCGCAAAGCAAATTCGGGCAGACGATGATTTCAGAAGCTGACCAAAGGGCTATTGTCGCCCGCATCGGAACAGGAGACCGCGGGGCCTTCGAAGAGTTCTACCGTGCGTACGAACGACTGCTTTACCGATTTATACTCTCCAAATTGAACGATCCGCACGAGGCCGCCGACATACTCCATGACGTGTTCATGGAGATCTGGCGCGCAGCGGATCGTTTCGAGGGGAGATCAAAGGTGCAGACTTGGCTATTTGGAATCGCCTGGCGCAAGGTCATTGACCGGTTGCGCAAGCATGGTCGCATCACCGTGACGGACGATCTGCCCGATGTCGCGGATGACAGCCCGGACGCTGCCGCCTGTCTGGTCGCCGGCCAGGAAGCCGCCCATGTGCGCCATTGTCTTGGCGAACTGAAGGAGGATCACCGCATGGCAGTCACGCTCGCCTTCTACGAAGACATGAGCTACGGCCAGATCGCGGAAATCGCGGGAGTGCCGGAAGGCACGATCAAGACGCGGGTGTTCCACGCCAAGAAACTTCTTCTGCGCTGCCTTTCCGTAGCCATCGGTCCGAGGGCTGCATCATGACCCGCCCCCGCGAAGAGATCGAGGCGCTGTTGCCCTTTTATGTCAACGGCTCGCTCGACGCCGAGGACAAGGCCATTGTCGAAGCGGCGCTTGTCGACGACCCCGACTTGCAGGCCGACCTGGAGGCTTTGTCGTCAATCCGCGAAACGATGCGCGCGGATGCGGATGACGCACGCAGCCCCGGAGAATTCGGTCTAGCCCGCCTGATGCGGGACCTGGACAAGGAACCGGGTCGGGCCGCGCCAGCGCCAGCGCCAGCGATCGCGCGCGCGGCACGAGGCCGGCTGTGGCAGATCGCTGCCGGCGTTCTTCTGGCGATCGGGCTTGTTCAGGGCGTCTTGCTGTATCAGGCCGGCGGTGAAGGTTTCCGCCTTGCCAGCGGCGGCGATCAGACACAGGCCGTCATGACGGTTGCCTTCAATCCTGACGCCCGCGAAGCCGATATCCGGACCCTGATGCTGGATGTCGGGGTTGAAATCATTGCGGGGCCCTCGGCGATTGGCCTTTACGAACTGTCATGCACGCCGGGAATCGCGCTCGACCAGGCATTCGCAAGCCTTGTCGCGGCGACGGACATTGTTGAAATCGTGACGTTGATCGATGATCAGAACTGACCGCGAATCCGTGTTCCGCTTTCTTTGTGGCCTGATGCTGCTGATATCGCTGTTGCTGGCTGGGGTCAGCATGGCTTCGGCGCAGACCAGTCGAGGCGGCGGCCGAGACGGGGATGATGGCGGCGGTGACCGGGAAGACAGCCGCGCGATCATATCGGCCGACATTGTCCGTACTGCCAATCGACCGGAATACATCCTCGTCGTGCCGCCAGCCCAGGCTCAGGCGGCGGTCGATGCGCTTTCGGCATCGGGGGCACAATCGCTGCGGCAAAGGTCCTTGGCGGCGCTTGGGCGACAGGCGGTGGTCTTCCTGTTGCCCGATCAGCTCGACCTCCAGGACGCGCAGGCGCTGGTTGCCGATGCGGCCCCTGATGCGGTGATCGATCTGCACCATATCTACCGGTTCGCCCAGGGTGCGCCGCGGATCTACGCGCCGGACCTCATCGGGGATCCCGGACCGGGCCGATGCGCGGCGCCCCGATCGGTCGCAATCGGGCTGATCGACGGGCCGGTCGATTCAGGGCATGCGGCGCTGGCCTCTGCCACGGTCGTCGTCGAAAGCGTGCTGGGCAGCGGGCTGCGCCATGCAGAGGTCGCCCATGGCACTGCGATCGCGGCGTTGATCGTAGGCCGCGATGGGTCCGGATCCCTCAGCGGGTTTGCCCAAGGCGCGCGGCTTCATGCCGTCACGGCTTTCCGGCGCGAAGGCGGGGGGAATGTGACGGATGTGGAATACCTCGGCGCGGCGCTGGACCGGCTGTTGGCGCGCGGTGTACGGCTTATCAACATGTCCTTTGCCGGGCCGCAAAACCGCGCTTTCGCCGAATTGTTGTCGGCTGCGGCGGCGCGCGGGGCCGTGATGGTTGCAGCGGCCGGAAATGACAGCACGTCGCGCCCGGTCTATCCCGCTGCTCATCCGTCGGTGATTGCCGTGACGGCCGTGGACGCCCGTCTGCGGCGGTATGGCTCGGCCAATACCGGCGGACATATCGAGTTTTCTGCCCCCGGGGTCGATCTTTACGTGGCCGCGCGCAGGGGCGGGCACTACGACAGCGGCACGTCCTATGCCGCGGCCATCGTTACGGCGTTGATCGCCCGGATGGGCGGCGTGTCGTCCCAGACCGCGCGGCGACTGCTGGTCGGCACCGCGCAGGATCTGGGAGCCGCCGGCCGCGACGGAGAGTTCGGCTGGGGGCTGGTGCAAGGCCCGTCTTGCTAGACATCCGTGTTTGGCGCTCGAGGCAACCATGCCGCCGGATATTCTCCGAGGCCCGATGTCCTGAAAATATTGTCATCGGTTTTTTGAACCGTTCTCCGGCCCGCCCGACTTACAGGCACACACGGCATGTGGCCGTGTCTTTTGTAACCATCGGAGACGTCTACATGAAACCGACCTTGTTCCTCGCGCGATCTGCTGTCGCGCTGACCTTGTCTTCCCTTATGGTCGGCAGTGCGCTTGCAGATGACGGAGTCACGCCACTGGGAAATTGCTACAATACCATTATGGATATCTGCAACGCGGAAGACGACGTCGAGGGGTGTGCGGTCGCCGGCATGGATGCCTGTGACGAGACCTATGGAGACAGCACCAGCCCCGGCGGCGTGTTGGAACGCATCCGCATTCTTGTCGGGCCGGACCGCGGTGGAAATACCCGCTACAGGGTGATTTTGGAAACCGATCGCACGGAGCCCGGCCGCCCCGGCACCCATGATGGTGAGGACGGGTCGTCTTCCGAACCCAACAGAGACCCGGATCGTGGTGGCGACGACCGGCAGCCCCAGCAAGGAAACTAGCCTGGCGGTCTCGGGCCCAATACCAATCGGACATGCCGCGTGACATGCTGCCCGCCCTCCAACGACCTGGGGGCGGGCCAAAAGCGTGGTGGCGTGACGCGGCATCGGCCGAAGGCTGGAACGGGTGCCATCGTACCGATCCATGGATCGTCGAGGGGACAGTGTCACAGCCCCGTTTCCCAGCCTGTGCACCCTATGGCGGATTTTCAGAAGTCTTTTTGAACCATCCGCCGGGCCGCCCGACCAACAGGCATACACGGCATGTTGCCGTGACGTTTCCAAACACGGGAGACCCCGAGATGAAACTGTCCTTGTATGTTGCGCCCTCTGTTCTTGCGCTGACCCTGTCCTCGTTTGCAGCTGGCAGCGCCTATGCTGACGCAAGCACGTCGCTTCCGGCCTGCTACGATCATGTGATCACGGCATGCAACCAGACTGCGCATCCCGTGTCTTGCTCGGAATCCGGCATGGATGCGTGTGACGAAGAACACTCTGCCAGCGATGTCGGCATTAATTTGCGCGGCATCCGCATCCTGGTCGGTCCCGACCGTGGCGAGGAAACCGTCTACCGCATCGTCCTGGAAACCGACCGTCCGCAATCGCGACGCCCTGGCACCCATGATGGTGACGACGGGTCGAGGCCGGAACCCTCCGACGACCCCAATGGCGGCGGCACTGGCCAGCAGCCCCAGCAGGGCAATTAACCGCTGTTCCCGACCCCAGGGTATCGCCCCTTACGCATCTCTCGGTTCCACCGACACCGCTGGGCGAGAGAAAGGGAGCACGGATCATCATGAGTGCGATGCCCCGGGTCACCTGAACGGCACAGTCTTGAACGATCGTTTCCGCGAAGCGGTCCCTTGAAAAAAAACAGGATTACATGGACTGGAACGACATCAGAGTATCATTGGCCATTGCGAGGGCCGGCTCCCTCAACCAGGCCGCCCTGCTGCTGGGCATGGATCAATCCACCGTCAGCCGGCGCCTCACGGCTCTGGAAGCCAAGCTGGGAACCACCCTCTTCCAGCGCTCCAGTCACGGCGTTTTGCCAACTGAGGCCGGATCTGTGTTTGTTGCCAAGGCCATCGAAATCGAACGACAGGCGGGCGCGCTGGTTGACCAGGTCAAAGCTGCCGGCGGCAGCCATGCCGGTGTCTTGCACGTGTGCGGCGATCAATGGATCCTCAAGCAGCTGGCGGCCTTTGGCTTGCTGGATTTCATGGCAAAGAATCCCGAAGTCGAAGTTGTGCTGAACTCGGAAGGCAATGACCAACGTGCGTGGCATCAAAATGCCAGTGTCGCGCTTTGTTTCACCGCGAAACCGGTTGACGGCGCTTTCGCGATCAAGCTCGGCGCTGTGCCCCATGCGGTGTACGCGGCCGACGGCAAAAATCCGCACGCCTGGGTGAGACTTCACAAAGAACAGGACCCGCTCGAGGTCAAGACGCACTGCGCTGACGGTGGCGCAATCGACGACATGCCATGTCGCCTTCGCACATCTGATCCGGAAACCGTGCTGACAAGCGTTGCCGCCGGGGTCGGAAAAGCCATCCTGCCCCGATGCCTGGGTGACGCAGATATCAGATTGAAATGCATTTCAAAACGCGAAGGTGATCTGTATCGCAATCTCTACCTGCATGTGCATCCCGATGCGCTGTCGTCAAAGAGAGTCGAAGCCATGGTGGCCTTCTTGCGGGCCTCATTTGCCGATATCTTCCTGCCGCATGGCGCAAGCCGGGCTGTTCCCGGCGACGTGAAACACTTGAATGGTGGCGGGGACTTACCGCTTCGCCTGGCCGCAATATCGCGCCAATCATCCTAGGCGAGCCTGCCGGGTTTCCTGTTGGCGCGCCGATGCGTCCGGTCTAAAGGCCGAAAGATGCCTTGAGCTTCATCAACGCGACCAGGGCGGCATCGCGCCGTTCGGTCAGCGTCGCCTTGTCCTGACTGGCCAGCTCCCTCTCGACGCCCGCCACAAGCTCGGTCTTCAGATCCTCGCTCAATTGCGGGTTGCCCAATGTGCGCCAGCGCGCTTCTTGTGTGGGGCCCAAACGGTCAAGGTATCCGCGATACCCGGCCTCGCCCCCACCCAGGTGATAGGTCAGATGCGGCCCCATGAAGGCCCAACGCATTCCCGGCCCATACGCGATGGCCTTGTCGATATCCTCAACATCGGCGATGCCCTCGGCCACGAGGTGAACGGCCTCGCGGTAGAGCGCCGAGGTCAGCCGGTTGGCCAGGTGGCCGGGCACCTCGCGTTTTACCCGGATGGTGACGCGCTGCATCTGCGCATAGAACCGTTCGGCGATGACGCGCGTGGCCTCGGTCGTGTGCTGACCCGACACCAGTTCCACCATGGGAACAAGGTGGGGTGGGTTCATCGGGTGGGCCACGAGAATGCGCCCGGGGTGGCGTGCATCAACTTGCATGTCGGTGGCGGTGAGCGACGACGTGCTGGAGGCGATCACCGCATCCGCACCGACAACGCTTTCGATCGCCGCGATGATGGACCGTTTCACCTCGATGCGTTCGGGCCCGTTCTCCTGGATGAAATCGACCCCGGCGAGCGCGTCGAAATCGGGGGTGACGGTGGGCGTGGGGATCTCGCGGCCTTCGGTCAGCCCCAGGGCGGCCAGGTTCGGCCAAGCCGTGTGCACGAAGTCCGTCAGGCGGTCGCGGGCCGCCGGGTCCGGATCGACGACGATCACTTTGCAATTTCGGGCCAGGAACAGGCTGGTCCAGCTCATCCCGATCAATCCTCCGCCGACAACCCCGACAGAGCCAAATTCAGCCATCGCGCACCTCGCGGATTGTCTTGTGGATGACCCCCTTGATCCATGGGGTCGCAGGGACAGGCGGAACCGGGTCGCGCCCCTTCCGCAAGGCGGCGCCGGTGACACGACCAAGCTTGGCGCGGGCGGCCCTGAATGGCAACTCCCGGTCGGGCAGGCGGGGCGGTGGCCTCGATTCCCCCTTTCCACGCGCGGCCTTATCATTCAGCGTGACACGGGATCGGTATTTCGCGATCCGGGCGCGGAAGGGCGCCCCCAGGATGCAAGGCAGACACATGACCCAACCTCTTTCCTCGTCTGCTGTCCCGGATACGGGGCAGGTGCGGTGGCTGATCTTGCTTGGCGTGTGGCTGATCTATTTCTGCTTCGGTCTGACCATCGCGTCGATGGCACCGCTGATCGGCCCGATCAGTGCCGAGCTCGGGATCGGGAATGGCCTGATGGGGGCGATCCTGGGGGCATGGCCGTTGACCTATATTCTGGCCGCCATTCCGTGCGGGATCTTGCTCGACCGGTTGGGGGCGCGGCGGATGCTTTTGCTCGCGGCGCTGGTCATGGCGGCATCGGGTCTGGCCCGCAGCTATGCGGAAACGCCGTTCCAGCTGCTCCTGGCGGTTTCACTGTTCGGCATCGGCGGGCCGATGATTTCGGTCGGCGCGCCCAAGATCATCGCGCGTCTGTTCCAGGGCAAGGACCGCGCCACAGCGATGGGCGTCTATGTGACCGGTCCGTATCTGGGCGGCATCCTGTCGCTGTCGCTGACCAACAGCCTGGTCATGCCTCTGGTCGGCGATGACTGGCGCAACGTCATGCTGGTCTATGCCTTTCTGGTGGGGTTGAGCGGCTTTGTCTGGTTCGGCATCGCCAGCCTGCCCGCCGCCCGCAAGCATGGCGGCGATGAGGAAGGTGGCAAGAAATTCAACCTGGCGGCGTTTCTGGAAATCGTGCGCCTGCCCGAGGTGCAACTGATCCTCGCGATGAGCATCGGGATTTTCTTCATCAACCATGGACTGAACAACTGGTTGCCTGAAATCCTGCGCAGCCACGGCTTTTCGGCGGTCGATGCGGGGTTCTGGGCTGCGATTCCATCGTCGATAGGGATCATCAGCGCCCTGGTGATCCCGCGTCTGGCGATACCCGAACGCCGCTTGACGGTGATGGCGGCATTGTTCGGGTTCTCGCTGCTGGCAAGCGTGCTGCTGCAGGTGACGGCGGGGCCGTTGCTGGTGGCCGGGCTGATCTTGCAAGGAATGGCGCGCGGCGCAATGATGACGGTGGCGATCTTGTTGTTGATGGAAACCCCGCGCATCCCGCAAGAACGGCTGGGACTGGCGGGGGGGCTGTTTTTCACCTTTGCCGAGATCGGTGGAGTGATGGGCCCGGTCACCTTCGGCGTTCTGTCCGATGTGTCCGGCGGTTTCGTCTTGCCGCTGGTTGCGATGACGCTGATGTGCAGCATCTTGCTGGTGATACTGGCCCGCCTGCGGGCGTTGTTGGCGCGGGGGTAAGTGATTTCCGGTCCGCAAGGTCGGCGCTCTTTCGCGCGCCTCCCGAACGCGGCAACTCGTCTCGCCCCTGCGGCACAGAGATCCGTGGACGCCGTGCGCTTTGTGTACTATTGCATACCAAACTTTCCGACCAGGCGGGGATGCCATGACAGATCACACCACACCCGATATCATCTACACCAAGGTTGACGAAGCGCCCGAGCTTGCCTCGGCCTCGTTCTTGCCGATCATCCAGTCCTTTGCCAGTGCGGCGGGCGTCAGTGTCGGCACCAGGGATATCTCGCTGGCCGGACGCATCCTGGCCGCTTTTCCCGAGTATCTGACGCAAGAGCAGCGCCACTCCGATGACCTGGCCGAACTGGGCGATCTGGTGAAAACACCCGAAGCGAACGTGATCAAGCTGCCCAACATCTCGGCCTCGGTTCCGCAACTGATGGCGGCCGTAAAGGAACTGCAGCTCAAGGGCTATGCGATCCCGGACTATCCCGATGCGCCGGTCACGGACGCCGAGAAAGAAGCGCGCGCGCGCTATGACGCGATCAAGGGCTCGGCGGTGAACCCGGTCCTGCGGGAGGGCAATTCCGATCGGCGCGCCGCCAAGGCGGTCAAGGCCTTCGCCCAGGCCCACCCCCATCGGATGGGCGATTGGTCGGCGGACAGCAAGACCCGCGTGGCATCTATGTCGGGTGGCGATTTCCGCGCCAACGAGGCATCGGCCACCCTGGGTGCTGAAGCCACCGCCAAGATCGTGCTGATCGCAAAAGACGGAACCGAAACGGTGCTGAAGGACGGCGTCAGCTATCCCGCCGGCACGGTCGTTGACGCGACCTACATGTCGGTCAAGGCGCTGGACAGCTTCTTGACCGAAGAGATCGAAAGGACCCGCGCCGAAGGCGTCTTGTTCTCGCTTCACCTGAAGGCCACGATGATGAAGGTGTCGGACCCGATCATCTTTGGTCACGCCGTCAAGGCATGGCTGGCGCCCGTGTTCGAGGCGTTCGGCGACGAGATGGCAGAGCTTGGCGTGAACCCCAACTCAGGCCTCGGCGATCTGCTGGCGCGTGTGAAGGGCAATTCCGAGATCATGGCGGCGATCGAGGCAATCACGGCACAGCGCCCGCCGATGTACATGGTCGACAGTGATCGCGGCATCACGAACCTGCACGTGCCCTCCGACGTGATCATCGACGCCTCGATGCCGGCCCTGATCCGCGCCGGCGGCAAGGGGTGGGGCCCGGACGGCAAGGAACATGACACTGTCTGCGTCATCCCCGACAACAGCTATGCGCCCGTCTATGACGAAACCATCAAGTATTTCAAAGAAACCGGAAAGCTTGATCCGGCCACGGCAGGAACGGTGCAGAATATCGGTCTGATGGCGCAAAAGGCCGAGGAATACGGATCGCATCCGACCACCTTCGAGATCCCGGTGGACGGTGTTGTGCGGATGGTGCTGAAAGACGGCACGGTGCTGCATGAACATGCCGTTGATGCGGGCGACATCTGGCGGTCGGCCTCTACGCGAAAGGCGCCGATCGAAGACTGGGTGAACCTGGCCATCGCGCGTCAGCGCGCGGAAGGCTGCGAGGCGATCTTCTGGCTGGATGCCACGCGCGCCCATGATGCAGAGCTGATCAAATACGTCATGCCGATCCTCGAGGCTCGGGGCGTTGCCGACAAGTTCCGGATCATGGCCCCGCGTGAGGCGACCCGGGCCAGCCTGGAAACGATCCGCAAGGGCGAGAACTCCATCGCGGTCACCGGGAACGTGCTGCGCGACTACCTGACCGACTTGTTCCCGATCCTTGAACTGGCGACATCGGCGAAAATGCTGTCGATCGTGAAGCTGATGCAGGGCGGTGGCCTGTTCGAGACCGGGGCAGGCGGCTCGGCCCCCAAGCATGTGCAGCAGTTGCAGGAGGCGAACCACCTGCGCTGGGACAGCCTTGGTGAATTCTGCGCGCTGGGCGAAAGCTTCAAGTTCCTCGCCGAGGTGAAGGACAACGCCAAGGCGCGTGTCCTGGGCGACGCGGTCGAGGCCGCCACCCAGGGCGTTCTGGATCACGATCGCGGGCCCGGCCGCAAAGTTGGCCAGCCCGACAACCGTGACAGCCATTACTGGTTCGCCCGGTACTGGGCCGAGGCGCTGGCCGCGCAGACCGACGATACCGACCTGGCCGCACACTTCGCGCCAATGGCCAAGGCATTGGCGGACAATGAGGCGACGATCGTGGCCGAACTGGCCGCCCCGCGCGGCAAACCGGTCGATCTGGGTGGCTACTACCTGACGGATCCGGTCAAGGTTGCGGCAGTGATGCGGTCCTCCAGCACGCTGAACGGCATCATCGGCTGATCGCGTCGACCCGTGCGACGCCACCCTGAACCCCGCCCGAAAGGCGGGGTTTTCCTTTGTCCGCCGTCCACACACAGGGCCTATGCGCGGATTCACAATGCCAAGCCCGGCAAACACGCCTAGACTGGCCACCGACACAGGAACGGAGAACCCGATGGCCGATGCTCAAATCCGCAAGATCCAGACGCAAGGCGTACACCACATCACGTTGATGGGTGCGGACCGGCAGACCTCGATCGATTTCTGGGAAGGTGTCCTGGGGATGCCCTTCATTTTCGATCAGCCCAATCTCGACAACCCGAACGAGGGGCATCTTTACTTTGATCCGGGCGATGGGCGGTTGATCACGATTTTCACCAACGAAGACCGCAAGCCGGACCCGACGCGCACCTCGACCGAGGCAGGCGCGGTGCATCACCTGGCGCTCAATGTCAGCCAGGCGAGTTTCTGGCAGGTGGAAAAGCGGCTTGATGCACGCGGCATCAAGCATTCCGGCCCGAAGGATCGGGGGTTCATGGATTCGATCTATTTCGAAGACCCACTCGGCTTTCTGATCGAACTGGCCAGCTACAGGTTCGAGCCGCCCGAGGGCTGCCGTCATGCCGATGTCATGATCGAGGCCCATCGCATCCGCGTGGCGCGTGGAGATCACCATATCGACCGCGAGCATCTTGCGGATGCAATCGAATTGCTGGTGGAACGCAGCCAGCAATCCCTTTCGGCCGACCGGTCGCCGCGCAATCCCTACTGACCGCCCGATACGGCCATTGTCACGCGCCCACCGCCCGTCGTGACCGGCCTGGCCCGCACACCAAACCGCGACGGGTTGCTGCAGGCCGGTGCCATCGCGCCGGACGGGCGCCATGGCGCGCCCGCGGGGGCAAACCGGAGCGCCGATGCCCACCGGACGCAGCCGCGCGGGCTCCGCGTGAAACCGGTCCATATCGATGATTTTTCGGTAAATTGGTGGAGCCTAGCGGGATCGAACCGCTGACCTCCTGCATGCCATGCAGGCGCTCTCCCAGCTGAGCTAAGGCCCCAATTCAAAGGGCCGTGACCGGCCCCTCAAGTGTGCTGCGGTGTAGTAGAGGGCGCGGACCAGTTCAAGGGAAAAATCACCCTTCTGGCCCGCACCTTTCCATGTCCGGATCAGTCGTCGTCGTCGTTGCCGGCAACATCCGCGATATCGTCAAGCGCGACGGTATCGCTGTCGTCGTCGTCTTCGAGGACATCATCATCCAGATCGACATCCGCATCATCTTCCTCGTCGATGTCCAGATCGTCGTCGAGCACCAGATCTTCATCTTCGGTATCTTCGACCTTGGCGCTTTTCTTGTCGGCCTTGTCCGCCACAAGGGTACGCGACCCTTTGCCGGTATCCAGCACCACAACCTCGCCGGTATAGGGGCTGACAATCGGGTTCCGGTTCATATCGTAGAACCGTTTTCCTGTTTTTGGGCAAACGCGTTTAACGCCCCATTCGTCTTTGGGCATGACACCCCCTTCAATCATCGGTATCGCGGGATGCGGACCTCTGCCATAGTAGTGGGGTCCTGTCAAACCCTGACCTGCGAGGCGGGGACGCGCATCGTTCGGAGCCTTCATTTGGCAACAAAACGGCCAAGTTCAACCCATGTTCTTCCGGGCCCCCCCCCGGTGGAGGTCTTGATGCGTCGGTCCGCCCGCGCAAAGCGGTATTCATTGCGGGTTTCGCGCAGCGACGGGCGGGTCAGCCTGAGCCTTCCGGTCTGGGCGCCCGAAGCCGAAGCGCTGGCCTTTTTGCGCGAACGCGAAGCCTGGGTGAGGCGCCACCTGACGGAGGCGCCTCGAATCATGCATGCGTCGATCGGGGCCGAATTGCCGCTGGACGGCGTGGCGCGGCCGGTGACGGCGGGTGGCGGGCGGTCCGCCCGGTTCGTCGATGGGCGTATCGAGGTTCCCGACGGGCCGCGGCAGGGCCCCCGCATCAAGGCCTTGTTGAGCACGCTGGCGCGCGACAGGTTGTCTGCCGCGGTGGCCGCCCATGCCAAGGCGTTGGGCCGCGGACCCGGCAACCTGACCCTGCGCGATCCGCGCAGCCGCTGGGGAAGTTGTTCGTCGCGGGGCGACCTGATGTTTTCGTGGCGCCTGATCATGGCTCCGCCGGAGGTGCTGGACTACGTCGCCGCCCATGAGGTGGCGCATCTGGCCGAAATGAACCATTCGCCCGCATTCTGGTCGGTGTGCGCGCGTCTTTGCCCGGATTACGCGACCCATCGCGACTGGTTGCGGACACATGGCGCGACGCTGCTGGCATGGCGGTTCGACCTGGTCGAGGAGGATGACCCGTGCTGATGAACCCAAGGCCCACGGAAACCGGCGCGGCGGTGGCGCATGACCGTGTGTATCGTGCGCTCAGGACACGGATCATGCATGGTGAGGTTGGCCCCGGACAGGCGATGACGCTGCGCGGCGTGGGGGCGGAATTCGAGGTGTCCATGACGCCCGCGCGTGAGGCGATACGGCGTCTGGTCAGCGAGGGGGCGTTGTTCCTGTCATCATCGGGCCGGGTCTCGACGCCGGAACTGTCGAACGAGCGGATCGAGGAACTGGCGGCAATCCGGGCGCTGTTGGAACCGGAACTGGCGGCCCGTGCCCTGCCGCGCGCCCATCCGGCCCTGATCGAGCGGATGGAGACGATCAATGGCTCGATCGCGCAAGCCATCGCCCGGCGTGACGCGGTGGCCTATATCCGGCGCAATCTGGAGTTTCACCGCACCCTCTACCTGAGGGCTCAGGCGCCCGCGATGCTGGCCCTGGCGGAAACGGTCTGGCTGCAACTGGGGCCGACCATGCGCGCGCTTTACGGGCGGCTGAACCGGACGGAGTTGCCCCAGCATCACCAGTTGATCGTGGCGGCGCTGAAGGCGGGTGACGAGCCGGGGCTGAGACTGGCGGTGCGCGCAGATGTGACGCAGGGGTTGCGCCTGCTGGCAGGCTAGGCGCCCGCAGACCTCACCGACCCCGACCCCGACCCCGACAGCGACGCTGGCGTGCACCGTACCCCGCCAAGCCCTTTGGCGCAGGTGGATGGGACAGGCTGGGGGTTTCCCACCCCCAGACCCCCGGCCATATTTCGGGGATAAAGATAACGCGGTCACTTCGCCCCCAAACAGGCATCGGGCAGCCAGCCGCCGAGGCCGCTGGCATTCGTGGTGCAACGCCAAAGCGGAGTGTCGGCGGGCAGCCTATCGGTCAGGCTTGGAGGACGGGCAGTGTGTCAGCTATGGATCGGACCATCGCCGCAGGCCAGTGCGGCCTCGCGCACGGCCTCGGAATAGGTCGGGTGCGCGTGGCAGGTCAGGGCGAGATCCTGGGCCGCGGCGCCGAATTCCATCGCGACGCAGATCTCGTGGATCAGATCGCCTGCCATCGGTCCGATGATATGGGCCCCCAGGATGCGGTCGGTTTCCTTGTCGGCCAGGATCTTGACGAAACCGTCGCCCGCGAAATTCGCCTTGGCCCGCCCGTTGCCCATGAACGAGAACTTGCCGACCTTGTAGGCGTGGCCTGCCTCTTTCAGCTGCTCTTCGGTCTGGCCCACGGTCGCGACTTCGGGGTGGGTGTAGATGACACCGGGGATCACGCCGTAATTCACGTGCCCATGTTTGCCGGCGACGACCTCGGCCACGGCCATGCCTTCATCCTCGGCCTTGTGGGCCAACATGGGGCCCGCGATGGCGTCGCCGATGGCGTAGATGCCTTTGACGTTGGTCGCCCAATGGGCGTCGGTCGCGATCTGGCCGCGATCGGTCATTTCGACACCCAGTTCGGCCAGGCCGAGCCCGTCAGTATAGGGTTTGCGCCCAGTGGCAACCAGCACCACATCGGCATCCACCGTTGCCTCGCTGTCATCCTTGCGCAGCTTGTAGGTGACCTTGGCCTTTGTCTTGGTCGTCTCGACCTTTTGCACCGCTGCCCCAAGGGTGAAGCCGAGCCCCTGTTTTTGCAGCAGGCGCTGGAATGTCTTGGAGACCTCGGCATCCATGCCGGGGGTGATGTGGTCGAGGAATTCGATCACCTGCACCTCGCTGCCCAGCCGCGCATAGACCGAGCCCAGTTCGAGGCCGATCACGCCGGCGCCGATCACGACCATCTTCTTGGGGACCTTGGGCAGGCTCAGCGCGCCTTCGGATGTGACCACGATCTTTTCGTCGATCGTGATGCCCGGAAGCGCCGAGGGTTCGGAGCCGCTGGCGATGATGATATGTTTGGCATCGTGGATCTCGTCGCCGACCTTGACCTTGCCGGCCTGCGGGATGGAGCCCCAGCCCTTCAGCCAGTCGATCTTGTTTTTCTTGAACAGGAATTCGATGCCCTTGGTGTTCTGGCCGATCACGTCGTCCTTGTAGGCCTGCATCTTTGCCCAATCGACCGAGGGGCTTTTGCCCATCAGTCCCATCTTGGCGAAGTTGTGTTCGGCCTCGTGCAACTGGTGGCTGGCATGCAGCAGGGCCTTGGACGGGATGCAGCCAATGTTCAGGCACGTGCCGCCCAAGGTGTCGCGGCCCTCGACGCAGGCGGTCTTCAAGCCCAGTTGAGCGCAACGGATGGCGCAGACATAGCCGCCAGGACCGGAACCGATGATGATGACGTCATAGCTGGACATGAGATCTCCTTGCGCGTCTCAAAACTGTTTGGGGCAGGCTATGTATGCCATGGCATGCGAGCAACCCGTCTTTGGCAGGGTATGGCTTATTTTTCGGGGTATTTTGAGCGCGCGCGGTGTCGCAGGCCGCGGTGTGATCACAAAGTGCCGGGGCAGGCGGATGCCGCCTCAGGCCGCAGATGCTGCGCTCAGCAGGGCGGAAATCACCATCGTGACGGTTGCCAGGAACCCAAAGGCCCAGATCACGGATCGCCAGGGGCTCCACCCGAAGGCATAGGCCGGGATGTAGAGGATGCGGGCGGCCAGGTAGACCCAGGCACAAGACGCGGTCAGCGCCGAACCCGTTCCCGACATCACGACCACGACAACGGCAATGGTGAAGAGGATCAGCGCCTCGAAATGATTGTTCAATGCGCGATGCAGGCGTGCCGTGCGGGGGCTGAGCTGGTCCTCGAGAGCCCCACCAAGCCGCGCCCGGTCGCGGGGCGAGGTGGTGGTTTTCGGGCCCAGTTCAAGATTTGCCGGCACCGCCATCAAGGCGAACTGTGCAGCCTGCAGCAAAAGCGCCAGAGCGAGAGCCATCAATTCATGGGACATGCTAAATCAGTCCTGCTGCTTGCGCCGTATCGCCATCGGGTGAGGACGTCTTGGTCACCATCGGCACGCGGTATGACCCGCGTGCGCGATGGTGGGCCACCAAGTCGACAACAAAATTTCATTCTCTTGCATTATGAATGCGCCAGAATGTCATTGCTGTCTCTATGCAGCCTGCCTCAGATGCGGTGATTTTTTTCCGTCATCTGAACGGAAGATGCAGGGAGAGCCATAATTTGTCCACAATAGGGTGTGGAGAAATCAGTTCCGGCCTTTTCTCCGAAAAAAGTGTGACATTATTGCCTTATTTCGGGCCATCTAACGCTGAAAATTTGAACTTTGGCGAATATGGCGTTGCGAATTCCGCATGTGCATTCCTGAAAACTGGCTCAAGACATGGCGTCCGGGGCCGGTTTTCCGCGCCAGGCAGATGCCTAGACGCGCCATGTCGGGATCGAAACGGGCACGCGAGATGCCCGTTTCCCCTGATCGAGCAAGGCTGTGGCCGCGCGGTGAATCAGAGATCCATCAACAGCCGACGCGGGTCTTCCAGTGCATCCTTGACCCGCACGAGGAAGGTGACCGCACCTTTGCCATCCACGATCCGGTGGTCATAGCTGAGCGCCAGATACATCATCGGACGGATCACGACCTGCCCGTTGATCGCCATCGGGCGGTCCTGGATCTTGTGCATTCCCAGAATGCCCGACTGCGGAGGATTGAGGATGGGCGACGACATCAAAGAGCCATAGACGCCCCCGTTCGAGATGGTGAAGGTGCCGCCCTGCATCTCGGCCATGGACAGTTTCCCATCGCGGGCGCGGCGGCCTTTTTCGGCGATCTCTTTCTCGATCTCGGCAAAGCTTTTCTGATCCACATCGCGGATGACCGGAACCACAAGGCCCTGTGGGGTGCCGGCGGCGATGCCCATATGGACGAAATTCTTGTAGACCACATCGGTGCCGTCAATCTCGGCGTTGACCTCGGGCACTTCCTTGAGGGCGTGCACGCAGGCCTTGGTGAAGAACGACATGAAGCCCAGACGCGCGCCGTGTTTTTTCTCGAACGCGTCCTTGTACTGGTTTCTGAGCGCCATCACCTCGGTCATGTCCACCTCGTTGTAGGTGGTCAGCATGGCGGCGTTGTTCTGGGCGTCTTTCAGCCGGCGCGCGATGGTCTGGCGCAAGCGGGTCATCTTGACCCGTTCCTCGCGCGCGGCATCCTCGACCGGGGCCGGTGCGCGCGGGGCCGCAGCGGGGGCCGGTGCGGCGGTGGGGGCGGGGGTGGCCACGGCTTTCATTACGTCTTCCTTCATGATCCGGCCGTCGCGGCCCGTGCCCTGAACCTGGTCAGGGGTCAGCCCTTTTTCCGCCATCAGCTTCTGGGCCGAGGGGGCGTTCTGGATGTCGGCGGCTTTTCCGGCCGCGGCCGTGGCCTGGGCCGCGGGGGCGGCCTGCGCCCCTGCGGAGGCGGGCGCGCTTGCGGTGGCACCGCTGGCGCCGATGACAGCCAGTTTCGCGCTGGCGTCGACGGTTGTGCCTTCGGCTGCCACGATCTCGGTCAGGATGCCTGCGGCGGGGGCGGGGACCTCGACCGATACCTTGTCGGTTTCGAGTTCACACAGCATTTCATCTTGTGCGACAGCGTCGCCAACGGCCTTGAACCACGTGGCAACGGTGGCTTCGGTCACGCTTTCGCCCAGGGTGGGCACCATCACGTCGATGCTGTCGCCGGCCCCTTTGGCCGGGGTGTCGCTGCCGGGCTGCGGTGCGGCCGCTTTTTCGGCCGGGGCGGGTGCCGCTGCGGCACCGCCTTCGGTCAGGGTGGCCAGCAGGGCATCGACCCCGACGGTTTCGCCTTCGCCGACGACGATTTCGCCCAGGACACCAGCTGCGGGCGAGGGCACCTCGACCGTCACCTTGTCGGTTTCCAGTTCACACAGCATTTCATCGACCGCCACCGCGTCACCGGGTTTCTTGAACCAGGTGGCAACGGTTGCCTCGGTGACGCTTTCGCCCAGGGTGGGGACGCGGACTTCTATAGACATGGTTCTTTACCCTTCGATGGTCAGCGCATCGTTCACGAGCGCGTTTTGTTGGGATTTGTGCTGGCTGGCGAGCCCTGTCGCAGGCGACGCCGAGGCAGGACGCCCGGCATAGACGGGGCGGGTGTGTTTGGCACCGATGCGGGTCAGGGCCCATTCCAGGTTCGGCTCGACAAAGCTCCAGCCGCCCTGGTTCTTGGGTTCTTCCTGACACCATACGATTTCTGCCTGCTTGAAGCGTTCCAGTTCCTTGACCAGCGCAAGCGCGGGGAAAGGATAGAACTGTTCAAGCCTGAGCAGGTAGACATCGTTGATGCCGCGCCTGTCGCGTTCCTCGAGCAGGTCGAAATAGACCTTGCCCGAGCAGATGACGACGCGCTTGATCTTGTCGTCGGCCGCCAGGGTGGTGTCGGAATTGCCCTTCTGCGCATCATCCCAAAGCACCCGGTGAAAGGACGACCCGGTGGTGAAATCGGCCGCTTCGCTGATCGCCAGCTTGTGGCGCAGCAACGATTTGGGCGTCATCAGCACCAGTGGCTTTCGGTAGCTGCGGTGCAACTGCCGGCGCAGGATGTGGAAATAGTTCGCCGGCGTCGTGCAGTTGGCGACGATCCAGTTGTCTTCGGCGGACATCTGCAGGAAACGTTCCAGTCGGGCGGATGAATGTTCCGGCCCCTGGCCTTCGAACCCATGCGGCAGCAGCATGACCAGCCCCGACATTCGCAGCCACTTGCGTTCACCCGAACTGATGAACTGGTCGAACATGATCTGCGCGCCATTGGCGAAATCGCCGAACTGCGCCTCCCACATGACCAATGCGTTCGGTTCCGCAAGCGAATAGCCGTATTCAAAGCCAAGCACCGCGTATTCCGAGAGCATCGAGTCGATGACCTCGTAGCGCTTTTGCCCTTCGCGGATCGCGTTCAACGGGTAGTAGCGGTCTTCCGTATTCTGATCGACCAGGCCGGAATGGCGCTGGCTGAAGGTGCCCCGCGTGCTGTCCTGCCCGGACAGACGCACCGGGTAGCCTTCGGTCAGAAGCGATCCGAAGGCCAGCGCCTCGGCCGTGGCCCAGTCAAAGCCCTTGCCGGTGGCGAACATCTCGGCCTTGCTCTCCAGAAGGCGGCCCACCGTCTTGTGAAGGTTGAAGCCCTTGGGCGCGGTGGTCAGCGCGCGGCCGATCTCGGCCATCGTTTCAGGTTTGATCGCGGTCCGGCCGCGCTGGTATTTCTTGCCTTGCTTGTCGAGATGCGACCAGCGGCCATCCAGCCAGTCGGCCTTGTTGGGCCGGAATTCCTTGCCGGCCTCGAATTCCTCGTTGAGCTTGGACTGGAAGGCCGCCTTGGCGTCCTCGATCTCGCCTTCGGGGATCAGGCCATCCTTGATCAGACGCTCGGTATACAATTGCAGCGTGGTTTTCTGGGTCTTGATCTTCTTGTACATCAGCGGGTTGGTGAACATGGGCTCATCGCCCTCGTTGTGGCCAAACCGCCGGTAGCAGATGATGTCGATCACCACGTCCTTGTGGAACTTCTGACGGAATTCCGTGGCCACCTTGGCGGCGTGCACCACGGCCTCCGGATCGTCGCCGTTCACGTGAAAGATCGGCGCCTCGACCATAAGGGCGATGTCGGTCGGATAGGGGGACGACCGGCTGAAATGGGGCGCGGTCGTGAACCCGATCTGGTTGTTGACCACGATATGCATGGTGCCACCGGTCTTGTGCCCGCGCAGGCCCGACAGACCCAGGCCTTCGGCCACAACGCCCTGGCCTGCAAAAGCGGCATCACCATGCAACAAGATGCCCATGACCTGCGTGCGTTCGGTGTCGCCCAACTGGTCTTGCTTGGCACGCACCTTGCCCAGAACGACCGGGTTCACCGCCTCGAGGTGCGAGGGGTTGGCGGTCAGGGACAGGTGAACGGAATTGCCGTCGAATTCGCGGTCCGATGATGCGCCGAGGTGATATTTCACGTCGCCCGAACCATCGACATCTTCCGGCTTGAAGGACCCGCCCTGAAATTCGTTGAAGATCGCGCGGTAGGGTTTCTGCATCACGTTGGCCAGTACCGAAAGCCGGCCCCGGTGGGGCATGCCGATCACGATATCGCGCACACCCAGCGCGCCGCCGCGCTTGATGATCTGTTCCATAGCGGGGATCAGCGCTTCGCCGCCATCAAGGCCGAACCGCTTGGTGCCCATGTATTTGACATGCAGGAATTTCTCGAAGCCCTCGGCCTCGACCAGCTTGTTCAGGATCGCCTTGCGCCCGGTCTTGGTAAACTGGATCTCCTTGCCGTAACCCTCGATCCGTTCCTTCAGCCATGCGGCTTCCTCGGGGTTGGAAATATGCATGTATTGCATGGCAAAGGTGCCGCAGTAGGTGCGCTTCACGATCTCGACGATCTGCCGCAGCGAGGCCATCTGCAGGCCCAGCACATTATCGATGAAGATCGGCCGGTCCATGTCGGCTTCGGTAAAGCCGTAGGATCTTGGGTCCAGTTCGGGATGCGGAGTCTGGTCGCGCATGCCAAGCGGGTCGAGATCGGCCACCAGGTGCCCCCGGATCCGGTAGGCGCGGATCAGCATAAGCGCGCGGATACTGTCGAGCACGGCACGCTGCACCTGCGCATCGGTCAGTTCGACGCCCTTTTCGGCGGCTTTTTCGGTGATCTTCTTGCCG
>Ga0102941_1000073_pt1 | contig 38024 bp, 64 predicted proteins | sample SalPonR2_C_D2_MG_FD_79281 | JGI IMG/M metagenome (GOLD analysis project Ga0102941, IMG submission 79281) | Salt pond soil microbial communities from South San Francisco under conditions of wetland restoration - Salt Pond MetaG R2_C_D2_MG | ecosystem: Environmental > Aquatic > Marine > Intertidal... | reverse complement strand
GATACCCACTGTGGTATTCGTAACTCAAACGAGATCTTTCTCGAGAACGCGGCAACATTCTACCGCGAAGTATTTTTCCCTTATTGCGAAGAGCATAATATCCAGCAGATCATGCATCTTGGTGACTATTATGACAACCGTAAGACAATCTCGATCAAGGCTCTCCACCACAACCGCAAAGCATTCTTGGAACCAATGCGTGACAAGGGAATGATTATGGACATCATTCCTGGGAACCACGATGTTTTCTACAAGAACACCAATGATCCGAATTCCTTGAAAGAGGTTCTCGGCCATTTCATGAATGAAATCAACATCATCATGGAACCCAGTGTTCTTGAGTATGGAAACACGAAGTTTGCTATGTTGCCATGGATCAACAATGGCAATTACAAGAAATCCCTCGAATTCGTCAAGAAATGTAAGGCCGATATCCTTTGTGGACATTTAGAACTCGAAGGATTTGATCTTATGCGGGGTGTAACCAACAAGCATGGTATGGATCCCAACATTTTCTCCAAGTTTGAAATGGTTCTTACAGGCCACTTCCATACTCGGTCTCAAAAGGACAATATCCATTACCTAGGATCTCAGATGGAATTTTTCTGGTCTGATGCCCATGATCCGAAATACTTTCATGTCTTCGACACTGAAACCCGTGAGCTGACACCAGTACGAAATCCATATACTTTGCACCAAAAAATTGTGTACAATGATGCGAAGACGGATTATAGTGATTTCGACACTTCTCGATTCGTAGGACAATTTGTCAAGCTGATCGTAGAAGAGAAAAAAGATCCGTTCATGTTCGATCGGGTCATTGAAAAAATTCAAGCCGAATCTATCCTTGAACTCAAAATTGCCGAGACCTTCTCAGAATTTCTTGGAGAAAACGTCGACGATCAAGAGATTTCGGTTGAAGATACTGGTGAGTTGCTTGATTCGTATATCGATGCGGTTGAAACCGAACTTGATAAAGATCGAATCAAAAAGGATATGAGACACCTACTTACTCAGGCCCAAGCTTTGGATATTGTGTAATGTTTGACTTACTAAAACTCATGTTTAAGCGGACAAGGAAACGCCACGAGTGTAACTATGAAGAACTCGGTAAAAATTCTTACAAAAGAAAGTGTACAACATGTGGAAAAGAACAGTGGCTCTTTGAAAACCGATACCCAGATGTTGGTGAAGCAAAATATGAATGGAGAGATATGTGATACGCTTCAAACGGCTTCGCTACAAAAACTTTTTGAGCTCCGGTGACAAGTTCACCGAGTTTGATCTTGATAGAGCAAAGCATACGCTGATTGTTGGTCATAATGGTGCCGGCAAATCAACCATGCTTGATGCCCTGTCATTTTCTCTTTTTGGTAAAGCTCACCGTTCTATCAATAAGCCCCAGCTGGTGAATTCGATCAACAAGAAAGGATGCTTGGTCGAGGTAGAGTTTCAAATCGGTAAGAAATACTACAAGGTGGTTCGAGGTATCAAGCCTGGTATCTTTGAAATCTACATCAACGGCGAAATGCTAAATCAGGACTCTCACTCCAAGGATTATCAGAAAATCCTTGAGCAGAATATCCTGAAATTGAACCATAAGTCATTCCACCAAATCGTGGTACTTGGTTCATCATCATTCATCCCCTTCATGCAGCTCCCCCGCGGACACAGGCGTGAGGTGATCGAGGATCTACTCGATATTAATGTCTTCTCAAAGATGAACCAACTTCTCCGTGAGAGAAACTCTCATCTGAAAGACGATATTCGAGAACATACTCATCAAATCGAATTGACCGAAACCAAGAGGGATGGGCAAAAGAAATACATCGCCGATCTTTCCAAGGTGAATACTGAATATCGGACAGAAAAAGAAACTCAGATCAAGGATCTTCAAAAGCAAATTGCTGATTGGCAAGCTGAAAACGAAGTATGGGTTAAGGAAATCAATAACAAGAAGCCCGAGGTTGAATCGGGCCTTTCAGCTTCTCATGATAAGAAACAGATGCTTATGGAAGCATCAGGTGAAATTGCTTCAAGCATCAAGAAGGTCGTGAAGGAAGCAAAGTTCTACGAAGAGAACAGCACATGTCCAACGTGCCATCAGGATATTGATGATGATACGAAGGACACAGCGCTCACCGCTGCAAAGGAAAAAGCCCGACATCTCGCATCTCGAAAAGAAGGAGTATCATCCAAAAGCGCGGATGTTGCAGCTCAAATTGAACAACTCAACGAGGAATTTGCTCGAATCAATGATCTACAATCAAAGGTCAACGCGAACATATCCTCGATCTCCTCATCACAGAGAAGTGTTCAAAAGCTTGAGACTGAACTTGGGAAATTGGTGGATGGAACCGGCGACCTTGGCAAAGCCAAAAAAGAGCTTGCAAAGATCGAGAAGCACCGTGAGAAACTTGTCGAGACGAAGTTCAAGCTTAATGACGAGTTCCAGTACAATATAGCCATGGCCGAGATGCTCAAAGATACTGGCATCAAGACAAAGGTCATTAAGCAATATCTGCCGGTGATCAACAAACTTGTCAATCAGTATTTACAAGTCCTTGATTTCTTTGTATCATTTGAACTAGATGAGGCGTTTGTTGAAGAGATTCGATCAAGATATCGTGACGCATTCTCTTATGACTCTTTCTCTGAAGGGGAAAAGCAACGTATCGACCTTGCTCTTCTCTTCACATGGCGACATGTGGCCAAAATGAAGAACTCGGCAGCTACGAATCTTCTTCTGTTGGATGAAACCTTTGACTCGTCTCTCGACGACGAGGGTGTGGAAAACCTCATGAAGATCCTTCATTCTCTTTCGGATGATACCAATGTGTTTGTCATCTCTCACAAAGGTGAAATCCTTGAAGGTAAGTTCCAAGAGAAGATCGAGTTTACCAAGGACAACAACTTTTCGGTGATGCTATGAAATTGCACTGGAATCATGTAGAATGGGGCAAGTCTCCAAGACTTGGTGGATACTCCTATTACTTCTATTGGTTTGTGTGGATGGGATGGGAAAAAATTCCAGAAATTCCAATGGTTGGCATATATAAGACATGGTATGATGGTCCCCATGTCGTATTTCGTTTTGGACCCATCGCCCTCAGTTGGTCTACTCAATGGACCACGTATGATAGAAACAAGTGGGATAAATAATGCAACTCAGTGATCAAACACTCAATATTCTGAGTAACTTCAAGACAATTCAACCAAATATCGTATTTCGTGAAGGCAATGTCATCAAGACAATGGCCGATGCGAAGAACATCATGGCTACAGCAAAGATCGATATGGAAATCGACCAAGAGTTCGGTATCTATGATCTCAACGAATTCTTGGCCACACTCAATCTGGTTGATTCACCAGCTCTTGATTTGAAGAAGGACCATGCTGTTATCCGCTCCACATCTGGACGATCGCGAATCAAGTACTTCTTTTCTGATCCAGACATGTTGACGTCCCCTTCGAAGGATATCAGTATGCCTTCGTCGGAAGTGACCTTCGTTCTGGATGCAGATACACTGTCCAAGCTTAAGAAAGCTGCGGCAACTCTTGGTCATGAAACAATGACCATCACACCAACCGATGGTGCACTTGAACTTTCGGTTGTCGACCCCGAGAATTCTACATCGAATGCGTTCTCGATCGATCTTGCTGGCGAATTCGAGGGAGATTTCAAGTTCGTCATGAACCTGAACAACCTCAAACTCATGCATACTGATTACGATGTCGTAATCTCCAAGAAACTGATTTCTCATTTTGCATCAAAAGATCCAAACACTCCAGTTGAATACTGGGTGGCGCTTGAGAAAACAAGTGAAGTATCATAAGGAAACATGAATATGAATGATAATGAAGCACAGAATGCAATTGCTGATGCTGCAATGGCTGCAGCTGGTACACAACTTAAGAAGGTGAAAGCTCCTATGACCGAACAGAACAAGAATGTTCAACTTGCCCAACTTGCTGTCCAGGCTGGTCGTTCCTTTGGTGCTGTCGTTGATGCTATGGCTCAGCGTGGTGCTGTCAAAGGCGAAGAGATGTTGGCCATTGGTCAGCTTCGTGAACAGGCTAACCAGATGGTTTCAATCGCCGAAGGTATCCTTTCTGATGCTGCCGCTGAGGAACAGAAAACCAAAAAGTGATGTACATTCCAGCCCACTTATGTTATAGTATGAACATCTTCTGAAAAAGGCTGAATATGTCACATGACTTTCTTTGGGTCGAGAGATATCGCCCGAAAGCGGTATCCGAAACGATCCTCCCGCCCAAACTCAAAAAAGCATTCCAAGCAGTAGTTGATTCTGGTGAGTTGCAACATATGCTTCTTACCGGAACAGCCGGACTTGGTAAAACTACCGTGGCTCGTGCAATTTGCAACGAGCTAGGTCTAGACTATATCATTGTCAATGGTTCTGATGAGCGTAACATCGACACTCTTCGAACCAAAGTAAAGCAATTCGCCTCCTCGATTTCTCTGGGTGGTGGATACAAGGTGGTCATTCTCGATGAGGCCGATTACCTGAACCCGAACTCATTCCAACCAGCGCTTCGCAATTTCATGGAAGAGTTCTCAAGCAATTGTCGATTCATTCTGACATGTAATCATAAAGAAAAGATCATCGCACCATTGCATTCTCGATGTGCAGTCTTCACTTTCAATCCAACCAAGAAAGAAATGGCTCAACTTGCAGGACAATTCCTTAAGCGAGCTAAAGAAATCTTGGACGAGAATGATGTGTCATATGTCGAAAAGACTGTTGCTGATGTGATCATTCGATATGCGCCAGATTGGCGGCGCATTCTGAATGAACTTCAACGAACAGCCCAAACTGGTGAAATCTCTGATGGAACAGTCACGACTACTGCGACACAATTTGCTGAGCTCTACAAGCATCTCAAAAATAAAGAGTTCGGCAAGACCCGTCAGTGGGTTGTCAACAACATCGATTCCGAGGCAACATCAATCCTCCGAGGTCTATACGATGAAATGCGGGATCATGTTAAAGACGCGTCCATCCCTCAACTTGTGCTCATACTTGCAGAATATCAATACAAGGCCGCATTCGTGGCTGACCACGAGCTTAACTTGATGGCGTGTATGACTGAAATTATGGCAAACGTGGAGTTTAAGTGATGGGATTTTTAGGTGTTATTGTACTTATGGTGGTACTGGTGATCGGGGCTACACCAACAATTACTGTATCAGCACCAGATGAAAATGATTGTCAGCATGTTCGGATAACTCGCTTTTGGGAACAATCCGTTATGGTTGATGCTGTTTCATGTGATGGCCAGCCCGTTATCATAAATGGTGAAAATGTATTGGAGACCGAACAATGAGACATGCAATTTATGACTTCGAGACACTGGGTCAGAATTTTGAAACTTCCCCAGTACTGTCCCTTGGGTATCTTGAATTCAACCCAGACAAATTCACGAATGATGAACCTTACGAATACGATGAGCTTCTCAATCTGTGTGGCTATGTTAAGTTTGATGTAGCCGATCAAATTCAGAATTATGGCAAGAAGATCGAGAAAGACACCATGGCATGGTGGGAATCTCAGGGCGAGGACGCAAAGAAGGTTCTCAAGCCGGCTAAATCTGATAAGAAGATCACCTTCCTTCTTCAAGCACTTGATTTGTACTTTGATGATTTCAGAGGGATCAAAGCAACATGGACTCGCGGTAACACGTTCGATCCCATGTTCATGCGTCAAATCATGACAGATATTGGTTCTGAAGATCCATTCAAGTGGTGGACCATTCGCGACACTCGTTCTTTCCTTGATGCACTTCTTATTGGAACCGATATGAACAATAAGTTCGTACTACCCGAATGGGAAGAAAAATTCGTTGCACACGATGCTCGCCATGACATTGTTGTTGATGTGCTCAGGATGCAAGCATGTGTGCGAGCAATCCATGGACCAGAAGAATGATACTACGACTCTATACACAAGACAACTGCCCTTTCTGTACGGTTATGATGGAAAATCTGGCCAATTGGGGTATGGCTTTTGAGGTTATCAATCTTTCAAACAATCCGCATGCTAAGGTATGGGCGAAAGAACGTGGCCTTAAAATCGTTCCAGCACTTTTCATAGATGACTTCTATGTCAATGAAGGTATTGACACAAAGGAGTTTACTGAAGAGAAGTTCTATGATAGATTGGATGCATTAATCGACGAAAAAACCCCAGAAGAAATTCGCCATATCCTGGAAAATGATAATGCAAACTCATGAATTCCTGAAATTCAAGTATGACTGTAAGGTACAAATCAGTCAAGGTGCTTCAACATCCGACATAATGCTTATGATCTCTCGTGCATTTGACATGGGAGAACTTGAAGGCCTTCGTCAGATCGAGACCAAACTTTCTGAAAAAGATCTTGAAGCCTTTCAAGCTGCGCTTGATGGTGATGTTCCAGAAATTGCTTATGGAATTCATGGTGTTCGAAAGTCCGAGATCGATGAAGCTGCATTAAAAACCACAAAGAAAATGTACGCATCACTTGTGGTCAGGCGAGGCAATTTCGGTTCAATCAATCTATATGAGCGATACTATCCTGGACCAGATCGCCCTGACTATACGATCCTTGTCAATCACCTTAATCCAACCGAGGTGAAATATTGCCACCAACGTGGAGTTCAAATAGACACCAATGTCCCCGTTTGATTATCTCAAAGCAATCAATGATACCAAAGAAGATCTCATCGTTGACGAAGAGACTGAGAAGAAGTACAATGCCTTTATGGTGAATCGTGGGTTGTCCTATTTTCCGGACACTGTTCAGATTGCCAATGAGATGAACATCAACGCCCATCTGCCCAATAGACTTCAATTTGACTGGTTTATAAATATGGTTAGGAAACGCAAGCGCTTTTCCAAGTGGTTGAAGCCACAAACCGTAAGTGATATTGAGGCAGTCAAAGCATATTATGGCTATAGCGATGCAAAAGCGCACCAGGCCTTGGCGCTCCTATCACCTGACCAAATAACAACGATAAAAAGCAAGGTGAACAAAGGTGGTCGAACAAAATGAATTGATGGCGTGGCAGCCGGGCGATATGCTCGAAATTACCCTCGCAGAACCCGATGATTTTCTAAAGGTCAAAGAGACACTCACACGAATTGGTGTTGCTTCTCGTAAGGATAAGAAGCTATATCAGTCGTGTCATATTCTCCATAAGCAAGGTCGATATTTCATTGTCCACTTCAAGGAGCTTTTTCTTCTTGATGGAAAGAAATCCAATCTTGAGAAGAATGATGTGATGAGACGAAATACGATTGCAACCCTTCTCTCTGATTGGGGTTTGGTTGATATCGTAAAAGATGGTACGCTTGATTGTGCTCCTCTTCGTCAAATCAAGATCATTTCCTTCAAAGAGAAAGATCAGTGGGAACTATGTCCCAAGTACAATATTGGTGCAAAGGTATGAGTTGAGGGTTTACATCCCTTTCGAAATATGATAGGATTAGATTATGAAAAGCGTGTATGGTGCCGTCGCTGACTTCGGTAATGAAGTTATGTACGACGAAGATATCGATTTTATCGAAATCTCAATTTTCAAGCGAAACGACCGCGGTCAAATGGAACGTGAAACTCACACGCTTTCCAACAATCATGGTGCGTTCCGTCAACGACCGTTTCATCATACGATAGCATATCGGCCAATGACCAAGATCCAGACAATGGATGTTCCATCAATAGCGTTGTCAAGCAAATGACTCGAAACGTTTGGATCATATCCGATACCCATTTCTTGCATGCCAACATGCTGAAATTCCTTGGTGAAGATGGGCTTCCTTTCAGAGGAAAGCATTTCAAGGATCAGGCTGAGTGCGACGAACTGATGATCGAGAATTGGAACGCCGTGATCAAACCCGAAGATCATGTGTGGCATCTCGGTGATGTCTTCATTGGCCCCAAAACTGATTTCGAAAAGATTTGGGTAAAGCTTCAAGGTCACAAGTGCTTGATCGTTGGCAACCATGATGACATTCGTTACCTATCTGGTAAAGGTCATAAAGGACAATGGTTCTTTGAGAAGATTGCAGTGTGGAAATACATGGATGACATGCTACTTACCCATGTTCCGATGCAACTTCAGAATACCTTTGAAGGTGACTACCGTGTTACATTCAATGTGCATGGCCATATCCACAATAATCTATCACCAACACTTCGCCATTACAATGCATGTGTGGAGGTCAATAATTGGTCTCCAATCCACTATGAAGATCTCCGTGATAAACTGAGAAAGCGAAAGGCCTCGTTATGAGTTGGCCTCAAAGATTTAAGGATGTCGAGATCAACAAATAGCATTTAAGGGTGTACTTTTCCTTTTGCTTGTAGTATAGTATTACTAACAGCAAATGGAGATCAACATGTACGATACCGATCAAATCTTCACCGCCCGGCGTGAATATGAAACCATTCATCCTCTTATGGGGCTTTCACATAGTGGAATGTGGGTAGTTCGTGATTCACAGGGACGCTGGGTTGATGCTGACAAATACATCAATGATCTCAAGAATCGCTATGAGAATTTGGAATACAAGAAATGAAAATTCGTTTTGTCGGCGACATTCATGGTAAGTGGATGGAATATCTCAATGTAATCCATGATCCAAAATCTCCTTGTTCAAAATCAGTTCAAGTTGGAGATTTTGGAATTGGATTTGGTGAGCGACCTGAATATCGCCAATACGTTATGGACGAAATGTCTAAAGAGGGACATTCTCATCGATTCATTCGTGGCAATCATGACAATCCTCTTGAATGTGAGAATTCTACTCACTGGATTCCTGATGGTCTCCATGAAAATGGGATCATGTATATTGGGGGAGCTCGTTCAATCGATCAAGCCCATCGAATCCCGGGTGTAAGTTGGTGGGAAGACGAAGAACTTTCTTATCAGCAACTCGGTGAAATGATTGCATACTATGAAGAGTACAAACCAGAAGTCATGGTAACTCATGACTGCCCCGATTCTATCGCCAGAGCGCTTTTCAATTTCTACCGTGATCCAACGTGTGATTCGCGGACTCGAAATGCATTTGATACAATGTTCCATCATACCAATCATCGGCCAAAGATTTGGATTTTTGGCCATTGGCATAAGTCTATTACCCAAGATGTCATGGGCACTCGATTTATTTGCCTCGATGAGCTCAAATACGTGGACATTGAGCTATAACCCCACTGCATATCGACTATGCAGTAATAGATATGTTCTCGACCTCCCAAATTGATTAAATACTCCATATCAATCACAACTTACGGAGTATTACTATGTCTCTTCTGAGAGCACTAATTATTGGTCGTGAAAAATCAGGTCGATGGGAGGCCGCAAAGTCTCTTCAGCGTCTTGAATTTCGCAATGAATCTGTAGAACGTGTGTACGAAATGTTGGAAAACGGCGCACTAGATAGATAAATACCTCTTTCATTATGGAGTTACGATGTCATTCTATACCTCAGTGTCTAGATACGGTAACAATCTTCTTTACAGAGGGTATAACGACAACGGCAAGCGAATAGAGAAGAAGGTATGGTTCAAGCCGACACTATGGCTTGGTACCCAAAAGGAAACTGATTGGCAATCCCTTGACGGGACGCCAGTCAGACCTATCAACTTCGAGTCCATGCGAGATGCAAAGGACTTCATCAGCACCTATAAAGATGTTGAGCAGCATACAATTTACGGTATGCAGAATTACATTTTCCAGTATCTCAATGACAGATTTCCTGGAAAAATCAAGTTTGACCCTCGAGTAATCAATGTCAACACGATCGATATCGAGGTTGCGTCAGACGATGGATTTCCCGAACCAGAAGTAGCTGAAAAACCGATCATCTCGATCGCGATGCACTCTACATTTGATAATGTATGGCGCATCTATGGTCTTGGTGATTACGATTCGTCTAAATCGTATCTTCATGAGTCTCGTCCAGGATGTAACATCCAATATGTCAAGTGTAAGGATGAGCTAGATCTCATTGAACGGTTTCTACGGCAATGGTCCAAAGAAGAATATTGCCCAGACGTTGTGACGGGTTGGTATATCCGTTTCTTCGATATCCCGTATCTCGTCAATCGTATTTCTCGTGTTCTTGGTGAAGACAAGGCCAAGCTTCTATCACCATGGAAAATGGTCGATCGTCGTACAGTATCATTCAAGGGTGGTCGAACGTCCGAAGCATTTGATCTGAAGGGAATTCAGATCCTAGACTATCAAGATCTGTTCCTTAAGTTTGGTCACGCGTACGGACCACAAGAGTCATACAAATTAGATCACATTGCGTACACTGTCCTTGGTGAGCGCAAATTGTCGTATGAGGAGTATGGTAACCTCAACAACCTGTTTCGAGAAAATCACCAACTGTTCATTGACTATAACCTCAAGGACATTGATCTTGTAGAGCGGATCGACTCTGAAATGGGTCTTCTCGAATTGGTCTACACCATGGCCTATAAAGCTGGTGTGAACTATTCGGATACCCTTGGAACCACCGCGATTTGGGACTCGATTATCCATCGATTCCTATACGAGAAGAAAACCGTCGTCCTTCCAAACGAAGCAAAATACAAAGCACCGTATCCGGGTGGATATGTGAAAGAACCAAAACCAGGTATGTACGATTGGGTTGTGTCATTTGACCTCAACTCTCTGTATCCAAACCTGATTGTCCAATATAACATGTCACCTGAAACTCTTCGAAATGAACCAGGCCATATGTCGAGTGTTGATCACTATCTTAACACTGAAAAGAAGGTCAAGTCAAATTGTGCTATTGCTGCTAACGGTGCGGCATTCATTAAAGAGAAAAAGGGTATTCTCCCAACCATCATTGAGCTGTATTATGACGAACGTAAGATCGTCAAGAAATCAATGCTTAAGAACAAGCAAGAATACGAGAAAACCAAGAATGACCTTCTCAAAGTAGAAATTCAAAAGGCCAGAAACAACGAGCAGGCTATTAAGTATCTTCTCAACTCTTTGTATGGCGCACTTGGAAATCAGTATTTTCGATACTTCGAGCTCAAAATGGCCGAAGCCATTACACTATCAGGCCAGTTGGCCATTCGATGGGCCGAAAAAGCACTCAATGAGAAAATGAACGAAATCCTTGAAACCAAGGATAAGAATTACGTGATTGCAATTGATACCGACTCGGTATACCTGAATTTTGGACCTATGGTCAAGAAGTTCGATCCAAAAGATCCAGTCAAGTTTCTTGACAAGGCATGTGCCGATTTTTTCCAGAAGACTATCAATGACGCATATGAACGATTGCATATCAAGCAGAATTGCTTGGTCAATCGTATGTGGATGGAACGAGAGGTTATCGCTGATCGTGGTATCTGGACAGCCAAGAAGCGATACATCTTAAACGTACACAACTCAGAAGGTGTTCAATACGCTGAACCTGAATTGAAAATGATGGGTATTGAAGCAATCAAGTCTTCGACACCCCAAATTTGTCGTGACAAATTCAAAGAAGCGTTCAAGATCATGTTGACTGGTGATGAAGAAGCGACTCAAGCATTCATTGCCAAGTTCAAGTCTGAGTTCAAGTCAAAGCCACCCCATGAGCTTGCAGCTCCAAGGGGTGTTACTGAAATCACTAAATATGTAGACCGCACAACGGTGTACAAGAAAGGCACGCCGATCAATTCACGAGCAGCGATCGTATACAATAACGCGATCAAAGACGCTGGTCTTGAAAAGAAGTACGAGCTTATTACACCAGGTTCGAAGATGAAATATGTCTATCTTCGTAAACCAAATCCGGTGAAAGAAAACGTAATCGCTTTCCCAAACTTTCTACCGGAAGAGCTCAAACTACATAAGTATATCGATTATGAGAAACAGTTCGAGAAGACCTTTTTGGATCCATTGAACCTCATTTTACACGCAATTGGCTGGACAGCAGAAGAAGCCAGCTCCCTTGAAGACTTCTTTACATAAGGACTATACCATGTCAGAACAATGGGTAAACGACAACGAAGATATGCACTACAAGTTCGGATTCCACGATTGGATCGAACAGAACAAAGACAATCCGGACATGCTCAAGCGACTCTTGGCTTTCCGTTACAAGTTCCTCTTGGAGGAATGGACCGAGATTACCAAGGCTTATGTTGATGGTGATCCCGAAGAGTTCATCGATGGTCTAATCGATTTCTGTGTTGTCGCAGTTGGGACTCTTGATCTTATGCAGGTAGACGGAGTTCAGGCTTGGGATGAAGTTCATAAAGCCAATATGTCCAAAATCCGTGGTGTAAAGGCAAATCGTCCAAACCCACTTGGACTTCCGGATTTGACCAAACCATCGGGTTGGAGAAAGCCATCTCACGAAGGAAACTATGGCCTTCTTCCACTTGCTATGGAGGATGATCATGTTCCTGGGGTGGGTCCGGTATGAGTGGTTCCGCTTTCATAACATTGGGTTCGGGCACCGAACTGGTTGTTGGTGAAGATGATCGACTTTATATTCGCCATAGTCATAATAGTTGCACGAACATAATTCTCCTTGCGAGCAATCAAAGCGAAGTTAACGGTTTACTTTTGTACATCGATAGGTTAAAACCGTTCTTAAAGGAGTAAGGCATGTCAAGAGAAGATCTTAGTTTGTACGCCGTTTTCGCGTCTATGGTTTGTTGTTTCATTGCCATCGTATTTTTTACGTATCCAGGCAATACGACCCAGATCAATTTTACTACACTTGATCGTTGGATCGGAGCACAATATGCCATTACCTGTTTCGATTCATGGGAAACCGGTAATGGCATCACGACATATTCAAGTGATTTTCAAGCCCCGCAATGTACCTTTGATGTTGATGGCGAACGAATTCCACTTGAGTATTCGGTCAATTACTATTGCAATGGTCATGACAACCTGACCTATACACTTGGAGATGAAAGCTGGGGACTAATTTGGCCCGGATGTGATAATGAAAACGTCGCTGACAATATTCAAATCCAAGTTCGATAACAAGACTCACAAGCGTATGGACTTCCCGTCCTTTGATGCTTTTGAAAAACTGTTGTACGAACTTACGGATGTAAGGTATAACACCAAAGAGGATGCACCACTCATCTCTCCGGCTACGTACGTGAAAGGCGAAAAGCGCCGTAACGTAAACGTGATCGATTGGGGTGGATGGTGTGCCCTTGATGTTGACACCTTTATCCCTGAGGGGAATTTGGAGGATGAGTTTCGTGAGCGATTTTCTGGTTATCGATTTGTGGCTTATTCTACCGCTTCTTCTCGTGTGGAACACCCCAAGTTTCGTGTTGTGTTTCCAACTACTCGAAGAGTACAAAGTGAGGACATTCGGCCGTTCTGGCACGCACTGGTCACACTCTCCGATCTTCCAGTCGATCCACAATGTAAAGACCTCTCTCGCATGTATTATGTTCCCGCTACTTATCGGGATGCTCACAACTTCATATTTTCTCAGAGAGACGGTGCATTTCTTGATCCAGACGTCTTGATGGAAAAGTACCCAGCACCGAAGCCACGATCAGTATCTTTCTTTGATAACTTGCCTGAAGAAGTTCAGCAACAGATCATCGAGCATCGCAAGCAGCAGATGGACAATACGACTATCTCTTGGACTGCATATCGCAATTGTCCATTTTGGCCCAAGTCGCTTGCAGCTGAATATATGAACATCGTCGAATCAGGTTGGTATCATAAATTCTACCAAATCATGGTCGCGGTGGCGTCAAATGCTATTCGAGAAAAGTATCCAATCACAGCAAATGAAATCGCTCAAATGTGTTTCGAATTTGATGCTGAAACTGGTGGATGGTACAAAGACCGAGACTTTGAAACTGAAGCAAACCGAGCAATTGAATTCGTATATAGGAGCGGAGCATAATGGCTAGATCAAACTACATCTATTTGGTTGAAAATCAATTCAACGAAATCTTGGGTACCTTTACTGTGAAGCATGAAGCAATTCAAGCTATTGAAGATTTTGCAGAAAATCGCCCTTTGGTGTATTACAGGATCGTCCGACGTCGCGATGGGATTATCACCGGCACAACCTATGATCAAAATTGGGTTGTGTATGAAAGAGGAGAACATGCATGATACAAATTGAGGTAGAAGAAGCGTTCGTTCGGCATGCACAACACATGTTCTTGTCGGGTGGATGGCGGCGCCGTGAGAATGCTGATGCTCTCCTCTTTGAATGGGAACTTGAAAGAAACAAAATTGTCCAGCGCCCTCTAAATTGGCGTCACGACTTCATATATAATGGTATGAAGGTTGACGCAAAGGAAGTCAACGGAAAGTGGTTCAACATCCATCCATTAAAATACAATCAAACAAAACTGGAACAATACAAAGAGTCGATCAATATTGGCGATCTGACTCACTTTTTGTTTTACTTTTCAGACCGAGATGATACGGTTGTCCTCAAAGCTGGAGATATTGTCACCATAACCCCTTATTCATTGTGTGATGCCAAGAAAATTTGGAAATCAGCCAAGCCCTCATACTATGAGAATTGCGAGGCGTATGTAACACGTGAAACAATTGAAATACTTGGAGAAGAGAATGAAACCATCCTTGAAGATCTTGAAAGAATGTGCGGAAATCCAGAACAAGAAAGCACAAGACTACCAGAACGATGCATCGTCGGTTGAACAGGCCGATTACTATGCCAACGGCATCCAGTCGATCTTTGACATCATGCATGGTAAGATGCTTCGCATGCGGTCAATTCAGGAGACCATGCTGAATGATCCCAATTATGAACCAAACCACGAATCGCTTCGTGACTCGGTGATCGATCTGATCAACTATGCAACCTTCTACGGTGCATATCTTGAGTACGGTGTTCCAGGTCAGACGCGTGATCGTGATATGTTCAATCGCAAGATCAAGAAATCGAATCCGACGTCTGAAGGAGACGAGTCATGAATGTTGCAGATATCCGTGAATACTTCAAGGGTGAACTCGCTGCTGAGCGATTCACCACAGATCGTACTGGATCCAAAACCATTGAAATGATCGGTGCATCCTTCATTGCTGATGAACCAGCAATTTTTGGTACTGTCAATCAAGATTATGTTGATGCTGAGATTGAATGGTATGAATCTGGTTCGACCAACATCAACGACATTTACGAAGACAAAGAACCACCAGCCGCATGGAAGTATACGGCCAACGAACATGGTGAAATCAATTCCAATTATGGTCATCTGATTTTCTCACCTAAATATGGTAACCAATTCGACCGTGCTATTGGTGAACTTGTTGATAATCCCGATTCTCGCCGTGCTGTGATGATTTACAATCGGCCATCAATTTGGGACGAGTACAATGAAAACGGTAAGAATGATTTCATTTGTACCAATGCTGTGGCATATTACATTCGTGACAAAAGACTACACGCATGTGTACAAATGCGCTCGAATGATGTAATATACGGCTACAAGAACGATTATGCGTGGGCAAAATATGTCTTGGACTTTATGGTCCGAGAATACAATGACTTGGCCAAATACAGTCATATGCGTCATCTTGAAAAGATTGAACCTGGCAACATTTACTGGCAAGTTCAGAACCTTCATGTCTACGAAAGACATTTTCACCTAGTGGAGTAAAATACTATGGAATTTCTAGCTGGCCTTTTTGTAGGCCTCACCTTCTGGCACTTTGTCTGGATCTTGGCGATCCTTTCGATCGGCTTTGTTTCCGCCTCATTTGAGACTGTTACAGGGTTTCTGATTGGATTTGTCATCTTCATGGCTGGTCTAGTCTTCTTGTTTGACGTACCAGTATTGTCAAATCCGATGCCCATCGTCTTGGGCTTCTTTCTCTATTTTGTGTGTGGTGGGCTATACGCCCTTTTCGTCTCATGGCCAAGATTTCTGAGGGGAAATGCCGATAATATCAAGTTCGCAAAACTGAAATATGACGAAACACGTAATGATAAAGACTTCTATGATACGTATCATTACCGTGATTTCACCGCTTCATACAATGTAGAGCGAATTTCCGCATACATTACCCTATGGATTTTCGATGCAATTTGGCGGGTTATCTCTGAGCCAGTGAAATGGGCTTGGGAAACAACTTACGAGTTTCTTGCGACCGCATTTGTAAAAGTTGGTATCCGAGTTTCAGATCAGATTTTGAATGATGATGCATCAACCAATTCTGACCGACAGCGATGATGTAACCGATCCGGCGGAGTACGCAGAGATCTTGCGCCGGATCGGAACCTCTGTAAAAACCCATGCTATGTTCACCGATACTGTGACTGTGGCGATTGTGATGAATTCTAATGCAGCAAATCAATTCGCTGCAGATCTTGAAAGGCTATCAAATGAATATCAAGGAAATGGTCCGAAATGATAATATTGCCGAGTTTCGATACTATCGTGATGGCAACTTGTGGTACCGTGTCCAGTGGATGGCACAAAACCTGAGCATCCAAGAATTCATGTTTCCCGTTCCGATTGAAGATATTGGCAATGCAACCTTCAATCACACCGAGCGCGCTCTCTTGATGATGCGATACATTCGTAAGCATATCAAGACAACCGAAGAACAGGAAAACTGATGGACTTTGATTGTGAAATGATTTCGGTACCAGGATCTCCGATGTATACCATAAATGATGGTGGATCCGAGAAGTGGGACCTTCGATTCTTGAAAATGGCCAAGCTTATTTCAACCTGGTCAAAGGATCCTTCTTCTCAGATCGGAGCCGTTGTAGTTGGTGAAAACCGCCGCATTCTTTCTACTGGCTACAACGGTTTTCCTCGTGGAATTGAAGACAATTCTCGCCTGGCAGATCGCGAAGAAAAGTACAAATACATTGTACATGCCGAGATGAATGCGATATATAATGCTACATGGAATGGGGTATCCCTACACGGTTCTACCATTTATGTGTATGGTCTTCCAATTTGCGCATCTTGCTCTCTTGGTGTTGTCCAAGCTGGAGTATCCCGCGCCGTATGTGCGTACAAACCAAGCGAAAGATGGGAAGAGTCTTTCAAGCACACAAAATCTGTGTTCACTGAAGCTGGTGTAAGAGTCAAAGAATACGATTATGAAAGTGTATGATCATATGTGGGGTTTGGAAACAGACCTCGTGTATCGTGACTTCAACGAATATGGCGACATCATGACAATCGAAGAGTTCCTCGAAGATGTGGAACTCGGAGCTTTGATGGATTATGATGGTCATGGTTTCCTTGCCAATGAAAGTCAAGAAACCAACATCATGGTCAAACCTTCAAACGTCGACATTGTGCTCGCGAAGTACAATGACAAACTTAATCTCCAATTTGTAGTATGGTACGATCGATAACCACTATAAATACATGCACGACCTACTCCTGACAATAACGTCAGGACCAAAATTAGTCGATAAACTGAAATGTAAGGAAATTTCATGACAAACGAAAACATTAACGTCGGCATCATCGGTGCCGGCAACTGCGCCAAGTCACTTGTCGAAGGCGTTCAGTACTACAATCAAAATCCTGATGACAAAGTTGGTCTAATGTATGCCAACATCGGAGGATACGGTACTGAGCATATCAAATTCACGATTGGGTTTGATATCGATGAACGTAAAGTCGGCATGCCTCTCAAGGAAGCCCTTCGAGCCAAGCCAAATTGCGCAATGGATCATGTCGACGAAATCGATATCCCAGAAAATGTAAAAGTCTACCTTGCTCCTCGATTTGATGGAGTTATGGATTACATGCTCGAATATCCGGAAGATGTTTCTTTTCGTCTTCATTCTGATGACATCGAAAAATCTCACACACGAGAAGAGCTGATTGACCATTATGTTGAATTGGTCAAAGGAGCAAATGTTGATGTTCTTATCAATTACCTCCCAGTTGGATCCGAAGATGCATCTAGGTTCTGGATTGATGTAGCTATTGACGCTGGGGTTCACTTCGTCAATTGTATTCCAACACTCATTGGTACTGAAGAAACAAAAGAAATCGAACAAAAGTTCATTGATGCTGGCTTGACTATTGTTGGTTCAGATATGAGATCAGCTTGGGGCGCATCCAGAATGTCTGAGGTGCTTCAGGGTGCAATGATTGATTCTGGGTTAATGGTTACGCAACACATTCAGATGAATATGGCCTCAGGGTCAACCCAGGGACAAGAGCATATTCGTACCGGGCGTACAGCAAACACTGACTTCCTGAATATGTCCAATGAGTCTCGCCTGAAGAACAAGCACATTTCGAAGGAAAACGTCCTTAAAGGGCAGAACTCGGTCAGAGATGTTTCTACTGCGGGTCAAACCCTGTATGCTGGACCATCGCTTACTGTGTTTCAAAAGCCTGGAGGTCAATACACTGGTTCCGATAACAAGGTCGCCAACTTTGACATAATTGCTTATGGTTTTGGTGGTGCTCGATATGAGCTTTCTGCTCGACTTTCAGTTCAAGACTCTCCAAACTCTGGTGGTGTTGTGGTTTCGGCAATTCGATTCTGTATTGTTGCAGCTGAAATGGGTATTGTTGGTTATCTTCGAGGTCCATCAGCTTGGACACAGAAGACACCGCCTCTTCAGCTTTCAACTGATGATTCCAAATTTGAGTGTGATGCACTCGCACGCCGAGTATTGACTGATCTTACCAAAGCACAGCTTAAGGAGAACAATCCAAAAGCTGCAGATCTTCCATACACATTCCAAGATGTTGTCACTGATTATGACTAATCGGCTGATCAATTCTTTTGATATTGATGGGGTTATCAACATGGGTAGATACGATGGTATCTACCCGGGCCCCAACGATATCATCATTACTGGAAGATCAAAGTTCGATGAGTATGACGAAACTGTCGAATTGTTGAATAGCAAGGGTATACATAATGAGTTGTTTATGAACCCAGTGAAATTTGAGGATAAGACCAGAACAAGCTCTGGTAGGCATAAAGGTATGACACTTTTCCATCTTGAAAGTGCTGGATATCGATTTGGGATCCATTTTGATGATGATCCAATTCAAATCAAAGAAATCAAGAAGATCATGCCTCATATTCATTGTGTATTGATTCAACATGATTTGGTTGAAAAGGAAAACGTCCGACATGTCAACGACATACGAGTATGACTGGGAAAAAAATCTCGATAAGGAAACTCTGAAAGATTTCAATTGGTTCCTAAAGAAAATCAATACCCGCGCATGTATTCAAAATGGTTTCATACAGGAGAAATATGAAGCTGTCAATAGACACGGTGAACCTGATTATGGATTAGGTTTCAATGTTGAATACTTCCACCCTACAATTACATTAGATGACCGTATGCGTCATATTGGGACAGTTATTGCTCAACAAGACATGTCCCAATTCAACATTCTTGGCAATACTCTTATTTCCCACTTTTATGGGGCAAGGGGTGTCCATTCCGCGATCACTGGTTCCAAAGAAGAATTTGTTGACTTTGATCGTATTGCTGCTGATGATAATGAATACCTTAATGTCTTAAAGGGAAATATCGAAAGAGCTAAGAAGAATAAGCTCCCAATCTGGGGCACAACCGAACTTCATACCTCCATTCAGACTGGGGCTAGGAATTTTTGTCGAACAAAATACAACAACTCAGAACGGAAATTCCAAACTTCTGATGTTCTAGAGTGGGTCGCTTCTTACAAAGATGCTGGAACATTTGAAGAGCTCTTGAAATCTGAGCATATCTCGGACGCGTACAAGGCATTACGAAAACTTCCAGGGATCGGTGAGTATTATGGCTTCCATGGCAGTGCTTCGACTTCAGTATTACCATTTCTCAAGTATCACCATGATCAGAGATTTGTTGCACCTGGACCTGGTGCTGTATATCTCATTAAGAGAATGTGGCCAGAAGCTCCTAAGAAGCTCTATCCAGAGGCGATTTACTTTCTAAGAGAAAACGCTGACGAGATCGGACTCACAAAAGATGTTTACTTTCATCCAGAAAGTGATAATATCGAATTATCAAATGGAGAAAAGTTGTTCACTGAGCAACAGAACACGCTGAAATACTATGGCACTGAGGTTGTTTCTTGTCAGTTTGGTATCTATCTCCAAATTAGAAATGATAAGAAGGCTTGTGATCGAAGAAAAGTATCAAGGGCCAAAGATTTCTCTGATGAAACACCTACACTAGAAAGCTTCTTCCAATGACTGATTTGATTATGTACAAGGGTATTTTTGTACGAGAAGGTTACAATGTCGATAAGGGAATGGTCAATGATTGCCTCAATCATTACACCAATTTCACATTCGATAGTTCATCGATAATAATGGATTTGGGCGCCAACATTGGTGGATTTGCCCACATTGTTAAAGGATCAGAGCACGATAAATATGTCGCCTTTGAGCCCGATGAAGACAATTTTCAAGTCCTGAAACAGAATGCTCCGTCTGATGCGATCCTGATTAAGGGAGCCGCATCAATGAATACGGAAGCAAGTCTTACTTTTTACCAGACCGAGAGCAAGAATGCTCCATGTTCTGGAACTGTAGATCCAATCAAGCCTGGTATGCGGAAAAAGAGAACAATCGTAGACAATTACTTTCTACCTGATGTTCTCGAGATGTATAAACCAACTCATCTTAAAGTTGATATTGAATCGGCTGAATCGAAATGGTTGAATGATACCGACTTTTCGATTCCTGATCACGTTCAGGAATTGGCAATTGAGATACATAGAACTAGTGACATCCAAAAACTGAATGATATCTGGATCCACCAGCTAAAAGAAGATTTCGATATTGTTGAAATTGATCCATGTACAGGATTTGCCAACGATAAAGAGGTCGAATATCCCAATCTAGGATTTTCTCATACTGGTACACTGTTTGGAATTGATATGTTTTTGAGGAGAAAATGAGAAAGCTTATATCTTCTCCATTCTACAATATTTCGGCTAGACCAACATCACACAAATCTGCTCAAGCTTTCATGTATGCCGACATGATTGGAGCAGATATTGATTTTGGTGACATTTCCGACTATTCTGAGTATGACGAGATATGGTTCTACCATGGAAATGATTTCTCAGGCGGCTTAAACATTTTTGGTGGAGTCAAAAAATTTGGTGGAGTTGATAAGCTTATAAACCTATCCAAATTTAAGGGTAAGGTGTATTCCCTACATTATGATTTCCCTGATTACGCTGAAATGATAAGAGGTCGCCTTAAGGGTGAATATCCGAAATCCTGGGATGATATTGATCTAGATCAATTTGGAAAATGGACCGGAATTTCAGCTACAGTTCATCCAAAAATCACCAAACGAGTAACTGTTGGTGATTCGCATACTATTTGTATGTACCGACCTGGAATGATGATCAACTCTGTTCCTTTCAAAACCCTGAATGGTGCTTTGAAAGAGGGTCTGAAATCGTTTTTACCGGAAACAGAATTGGCCGAAGCTGGTTTCTATTTTGGAAATATCGATATACGCCATCATGTTTGTCGATTGGGGGATTACAAAGAAGTGTTGACTCCTATTCTCAATGAGTACGTGAAACAAGTCAATGCAATTGACACTGAAACCAAAATAGTTTATGCGCCCCTTCCAATTGAAAACGAGTCTCGAGTCGTACCAAAGTCGGGGTATTACAAGGGTAAGCCCTTTTGGGGAACCTGGCAGGAAAGAAACGATGCCAGAAACTTCTTCATTGAAACTATGCAGAAACTATGCAATAACACAGATATCACATTTGATTCATCATGGGCCAATTATCTGATAAACCCAAAGGGTGAACTCAGTTTCGACCATATGGAAAAACCAAGATCTGTTCATTTGGCAAGATCCTCGTATCCATTTTGGACTGGTGAACAAAATCCACAAAAATCACCATCTCTTGAAGATTTCTTTGCCTGAGGTGATAGATATATGTGATACTACGCATATACCGCCAAACACAGGATACTACGCATATGACGAAACAAAGAGACATGATGGCTGAACACCAATGGGTAAATCATCCAATTATTGGATATGTACCATTGGATAAGGACGGAAAACCTTATCAGCCAACGCTTGGCCAAGGCCGCCATAGACGTACAAAACCAGTTACCTTATATTCAACCATGGCAAGAGCTGCCACATACTCCCCCGTCAAAAATGCGGTTGAGGTACGTATGTTTCAACCAATCGAGGCACAATCATGAGCATCATGGATAAACTCAAGAAGAACTCCAAGAATAAGAATTCTGGTATTCTTTCAGCTTCCAAGTTTTTCATGAACAAGGACGTTATTCCGACCGATGTACCGATGGTCAACGTCGCCCTATCAGGTTCTCTTTCGGGTGGTCTTACATCTGGTCTTACAGTTCTAGCTGGACCGTCAAAGCACTTCAAAACATCTTTTGCCCTTCTCATGGCGGCTGCATACCTAAAAAAGTATCCAGACGCTGCTATTCTTTTCTTTGACACCGAATTCGGTTCACCTCAGGGCTATTTCCAAGCTTATGGTATCGATACCGATCGTGTATTTCATGAGCCAGTCAAGCATATCGAGGAACTGAAATTCATTACAATGCCGCACTTGGAAGCTATTGATGAGGATGATAAGGTCATCATCATTATCGACTCCATTGGTAATATCGCTTCGAAGAAAGAACTTGATGACGCTCTGAAGGAAAACACTGCAGCAGATATGACTCGCGCTAAGCAGTTGAAGAGTTACTTCAGAATGGTGACACCATATCTGTCAATGCATGATATTCCGATGATTGCCATCAACCACACATACCAGACTCAGGAAATGTTCTCCAGAGCTGTTGTGTCCGGTGGTACCGGTGTCATGTATTCGGCCGACAATGTGTGGATCATTGGTCGCCGTCAAGACAAAGATGGGGCTGAAATCAAAGGCTATCACTTCATCATCAATGTCGAGAAATCTCGCTTTGTAAAAGAGAAGTCCAAAATTCCGATTTCGGTATCATGGGAAGGTGGTATCCAGAAATGGTCAGGTCTTCTTGAAATTGCGGTTGAAGGTGGATTCGTTTACAAGGGGAAGAAAGGCCGTTCACTTGGTTACTTCCACATGAACCACGAAACTGGTGAAGTTGAAGATCATGCTTATTACGAGCGCGAGACCATGAATGCTGAATTTTGGGAAAAGGTAATGGTCAATTCAGATTTTGCTCAATACATTGAAAAGACATTCAAGGTCGCATATTCACCTTTAGATGAAGAAGACCTTGTTGTCGATGACGATGATCTAATTGATGTACAATCCTAAGAGGATATGATATTATGAAAGAAGATGTTGACTACAAGCTTATTCCAGCTCAGGTTGATAATGAACAAGCTTGGGAAATTCGGATCTTGACTGGCGAATTCGTCGAGACTGTGCTACGATTTGGTAACATCTCAATCGATGGTCCAAATGAAGCTCTAAACTTCAACTTCATGGTTACCCATTCTCCGGGTGACGGCATCGATGAAGAGAACAAAGAACTACAGCAGGTCGCGGGGGAAATCCTCGGCGACCTGATCGACAACTCCATAAATGATGGAACTGTCCTATTGGAAGACAAGTAATTGTCTTAACATGGAGTGATACATGAGCAATCTCGAACGTACCGTTCTGAGAAACATCATCACTAACGATCAATACATGCGGCGAGTCCTGCCGTTCGTCAAGCCAAAATACTTTCAAGGTCATTATTACACACTCTTCAAGGTGTTGTGTAAGTATGTCGGTCAATACAACCGACTACCGACTAAAGAAGCATTCCAAATTGAGCTTGATGCCAGTGATTTTGTTTCCTCCGACGAACAACATACAGACCTGAGTCGTCTGATCCCGGACATCTTTGAAAAAGAAAAGGTTGACGAAGAATGGTTGATGGAGACCACAGAAAAGTGGTGTCAAGATCGTGCCATTCATATCGCGATCATGGACTCCATTTCAATCATCGATGGTAAACATGAAAAGCTTACCAAGAATGCTATTCCTGACCTTCTACAGAAGGCGCTGGGTGTCTCCTTTGATACAAATGTAGGTCACGATTATCTCGAAGACTTTGAGTCCCGGTTTGAATTCTACCATGAAGATCTTGCTCGGATCCCATGGGACCTGGATATGTTCAACAAGATCACTCGTGGTGGTATTGTTGATAAGTCACTCACCATTGCTTTGGCTGGTACCGGTGTTGGTAAGTCCCTGTTTATGTGTCATTGTGCAGCCGCAGCCCTCTCAATGGGTTACGACGTACTATACATAACTATGGAAATGAGCGAAGAGAAGATTGCTGAGAGAATTGACGCAAATCTTCTGGACATCCCAATCGAGCGAATGCAAAACGTTCCTGAGCAGATGTTCAAAGATAAGATCTCTGGACTCAAAGCCAAAACTACCGGAAAACTGATCATCAAAGAATATCCAACTGGCCAAGCAAATTCAAATCACTTTCGTGCTTTGCTGAATGAGCTTAAGCTTAAGAAGGAATTCCGACCACGATTGGTCTTCATTGACTACTTGAATATCTGTTCTTCTGCGCGCCTGCGCGGTATGGGTGGTTCGATCAATTCATACTCATACATCAAGGCAATTGCCGAAGAACTTCGTGGCCTTGCGGTTGAATTTGAATTGCCGATTGTTTCAGCAACACAAACCACCCGTACAGGCTATACATCATCTGATCCAGGGCTTGAAGATACCTCTGAGTCATTTGGTCTACCAGCAACGGCTGACCTTATGTTTGCACTAGTATCCACCGAAGAATTGGAAGAAGATGGTCAGCTTATGGTCAAACAGCTTAAGAATCGGTATGCCGATCCAAATAGATACAAACGATTCCTTATCGGTGTCAATCGATCTCATATGCGACTCTTTGATGCAGAAAATCTTACCGGTAAAGAACTAATGGATGATACAACCCAACAAATATCCCATGATGAAGGTAGAGACACACTTGGTCTCAAGGATGCTGGAAAAGGGATGAGATTCGACGAATAGGAGAAAACGTTGAGCAGCGCAATACTAAAGGGATACACTCAAGAGATTCCAACTCTTTTCAATGATGAAAAGGACAAACAGAAAGGCCTTCAAGAACTGATTGAATACTGTGCTAGGGTTTCTAATCCATCTGGGCAGAGCGTAGACAAAGAACCCGGTAGGCTTATTCGATACCTGACAAAGCATCGACATTGGTCACCATTTGAAATGGTGTCAGCACTGATCGAGATCAATACGACTCGCGATATTGCTCGTCAGCTTCTGCGACATCGTTCCTTTTCCTTTCAGGAGTTCTCTCAAAGGTATGCAGATCCAACTTCAGACCTAGCATTTAATGTACGAGAAGCTCGCCTACAGGATCAAAAAAATCGCCAAAACAGTATACATACTGACGATGAAGAGCTTAAAAGGTCTTGGGAAGCCAAACAGCAACAATTGATCCATGAAACAAGCTTAGCATATAAGTGGGCGATTGAAAACGGCATCGCCAAAGAGCAAGCAAGATCAGTTCTACCAGAAGGAAATACCAATTCACGTCTTTATGTGAATGGTACCATGCGATCATGGATCCACTATATCGATCTTCGCACAACCCCGGGCACTCAGCTCGAACACATGGAATTAGCACGCCAATGTGCTGATGCTCTCCGCCCAGTATTTCCAATGATCGGAGAGTTCGTCCACTCATAAGGAGAAGACCAATGACCACAATCATTTCCGAATACTTTGCAGAAGGCAGCCGAGGTAAAGCTGTTGTTGGTGCAGATAACAAAGGAATGTTAGTCATCAATTACTATGATGACCAAGGTCACCATTTCTTTTTTGAAGAATACCCAGAGAAATCACTACGATATGTTGAAGACGCCGCAGAAAATTGGGCTCTTGGTATCAAAAAACTAGAGGATGCAGTATGAGAAACGAAGTGCTTAAAGATGAAGTAGAAGAAGATGGTTTCACCACTTTCGATGTGCCGACCAACGTACAATACCTTGATTACAAGTTCGATGAAGGCAAGTATCTAGAAGAGCTTCACGAGTATATCGACAAAACCTATGGTCAGCATTATTCTCGTGACAAGTTCCAGGCTACCGAATTCATCTTTGATGGCGGTCATGGTACTGGTTTCAATATTGGCAATGTTCTTAAATACGCTCAGAGGTATGGTAAAAAGGGAACTCAAGCGGACGCCCGCAAGGACTTGATGAAGGTTCTGCATTATGCCCTTCTCCAACTATACGTACATGACAACCAATCGTGAAGGAAGAAATCATGCCAGAATTTGAAGATCGTGGTGTAGATGAACCAGAAACCGTAACCATTACGAAGGAGGAATACAATTCTCTTCTTCGCCAAGCACATGAACTTTCATGTCTTCACCAAGGCGGAGTAGATAATTGGGAATGGTATTCCGATTCTCTTCGAGATGGTGGGTTTTTTGATGATGAAGAAGACCTATGAAAACACCATGCATACTCGTCTGTAACATCGACTCACAGACAAGAAAATGCACTGGATGCGGACGGAGTATGGACCAAATTAGAGAATGGTCCATACTCGACTCCGATGAGCGCGATGAAATCATGGAGAAATTGAATGGCCCTAATAGTTAACCTATTTGGTGGTCCAGGTAGTGGTAAATCTACGACCGCCGCGGCCTTGTTTGCTAAGCTCAAAGTTGAGACCAAACTTAATGTCGAGCTTGTGACCGAATATGCCAAAGATTTGGTTTGGGAAAATCGTCACACAACTCTTGGTTACCAATTCTATATTGCCGGCAAACAGTATCGAAATATGGCTCGAGTCGTAGATGCTGGAGTTGATGTTGTCATTACCGATGCTCCCTTGCTGAATTCTTCCTATTATGGAATGAAATACAATCCAGCACTACCTGAAGCATTCCATGACACGATCAAGTTCTTTGCTGATGATCTTGGTACACCACTCAACGTGTTCTTGAAGCGAACACACAAATACCAACAACTCGGTCGTATGCAAGATGCAAATGAAGCCGAAATCATGGATCACGAAATTCTTGACGTGGTACATGCCTGCTGTGATCGGTATCATATCGTTTCTACCGACAAAGACACGGTGGAAAAAGTTGCTGATCTCGTAAAAAAGCAGTTTACAACTGAGTCATCATAGTATATAAATAGTCTTGTAATCGTTGATACGATTCAAACATTCGTTGGACCTCGGGGCAGTACCGAGCGGCTCCACCACGAACACATCAGCACGATGACCATGAAACTCGTAGCTGGGTGAATTTAGGAGAGGATTGCTACCTCGTAATCTCCTGGTGTGTTCTTGATGGGGCCGATATAGGATTCGACAGCGTGTGGGAGATGAGAGTAGATTATCGTGTTGACCTACGTTATTCGGTCGAACTTAATAACTGCAAACACTAACGCAGCTCCTGAAGCTCTCGCCCTCGCGGCTTGATCTTCTTGGGCCCGACGGGAGCCTCGAAACAGAATCCCGTCATTTCCCAACAATAGATGATATCATGAACATTCAAATTGATGGCAAAGAATATCAAGTGTCGATGACTTGGCATGATGATAACACTTTGCAGCATTTTGTGTTGATTGATGATAAGTGGGTTGATTTAGAATTTGACTCTGTCGCTGTGCTTGGTGACGATCACACAGAGAAAGACCATGCTGCAGAACGCGAATTTTTTACGAAAAAAGTCAGAGATGTTTTGCAAAAAAGTGACACCAGATATAAATAACTACAGAACCTCCACTCTGACCATAGCATGAAAGGTCTCTCTATGACAATTAGTCGAACCAATCCCATCATATTTCCAAATACTATGCCGCCTTCGCCAGCGTGGGCGCACATTCCTCCTCGCAGGGTTGACATTCCTGAGTTCAAGCCTAAGAAGGCTGGTAAAGACACCGCACACGTGATCTTTGTTCTTGATGATTCCGCATCAATGCAGAGTTGTCGTGATTCAACCATTAAGGGTTTCAACGAATTCCTTCAGGGTCAAAAAGACTCGAAGGTAAAGACCTATGTCTCCCTTTTCAAGTTTGATGGCAGCGCAACACACTGCGTATTTGATCATGTTGATGCCGCAATTGTTGAACCACTTAACAATACTACGTATAATCCATGGGGCTCGACCAATCTCTATGATGGTATCGGCAATGCGATGAATGAAGTCAATCGCCGCCTCAAGTTGGTAAAGAAGGCCAATCGAGACTCGGTGACCATCGTGATCTTGACTGACGGCCAGGAAAATTCTTCTCAGTTTTATGGTAGCGCAGATATCAAGGCTATGGTTGAAAAGGCTGAAGGTAAAAATTGGTCGTTCATGTTCCTTGGTGCAAACATCGATGCATTTGATGCTGGTGGCGCTCTTGGATTTGGACACCATAACACGCTTCAGTACAACACCTCCAAAATGGGTGATACCATGCGAGTTGCGTCTCGTATGACTTCTGACATGTCTGCTGCTAAAGCGACGGGTATGGCAACAATGGATGCTTATGTTGCAACAACGTTCACCGACACAGAACGTGAAGAAGCAAACTGATCGGGTGGTTACGTAATAAACCCGCGCGGAGCCACGGTTAGCTCCGCATCTTTTCAATATGGAGATAGATCATGAGTGATGACGCTTATATGGTAACGGCTGACGAACTTCGTCAGTTCGTCGAACGCTGGGAACGACTTGATGCTGAAAAGCGTGATATCAATGAACAGCAAAAGGAAGTTATGGGTGAAGCCAAGAGTCGTGGATATGACACCAAGGTGATGAAGAAGGTTATCGAGATGAGGCGTCGAGATCCTGATGATGTTGCTGAGGAAGAAGCTGTCCTTGACATGTACAAATCAGCTCTGGGGCTGTAATTTTTTGCTTTAAAGTGAAAAAAGTCGTTTACATTCCTTTCCAGTTGTAGTATATTACTAGTATAGATGCATACGAGGTGGACTAATGGAACTCAAATATAACGAACATGTTGTTGAAGATTTGCTTCGTCTTAGAAAAGAAATAGGACAGAAAGCCTTCGATCGAGACAATCGCATAGTTGACACTACACTTGCTGAAGTGTATTACAAGATGAACTCAGTTATTTACAAAGGCTATCCTAGGAGGATGTAAAATGCTCAAGACTCTTACCCTCGCCGCAACGATCGCCCTCACGGGTATGGCCGCACACGCACAAAGCTTTTATGCGGTTGAGATCGCAATTCAGGAAACCGTCACGACTCAAGTCGGTCCCTTTGGTACCGCCAGTGGATGTCTCTCCCAGCGAGATGCAATCCGTGATGACATCGAAGTTGGTTTTGACCTTCACAATCCCTTCGGTCAAAACGCTTCGGCTTGGGGAGTCAATGCGATCGTCCACTTTGATGACTATTCCATCGAGTGTGTTCGTCTGACCCAGTAATTTCAATCAACATGATGACAACAAAAGAGGCCTCCGGGTCTCTTTTTTATTTCGTATGTTACGCAGTGGGGACATACAATTGCATATATAGTATCACATTTAAAAAATCAACTACATATAGAAGGTACAATCCATGTCCCCAGCATCAGCTGTCGACACACGTCGACTTATGTCCGAAGCCAAATTCTACGAATCCTACTCACGCTTTAATGATGCTGAACAGAGATACGAAACCTGGGAAGAAGCTGTCGATCGAGTAATCGACATGCACAAGAACTTCTACGCTGAAAAGCAAAACAAGATCGCGCCATATCTTGAAGAAGCACGAGTCGCCTATGCCAACAAGAAGGTCTTGGGTGCTCAGCGCTCCCTTCAATTTGGGGGTGAACAGATCCTCAAGCACCAAATGAAGATGTACAACTGCACCAGCTCTTATGCTGATCGTGCAGAATTTTTTGGAGAAATTTTCTACATTCTTCTTTGTGGTGCAGGCGCTGGTTTCTCTGTTCAGAAACACCATGTCGCAAAAATTCCAAAGATTGCTGAGCGCAAAAAGCAACCAAAGACTTATGTTGTCGAAGACTCTATCGAGGGTTGGGCAAATGCCGTTGACATTTTGATGTCGTCGTATTTCGTGGGTGGTGGTAAGCACCCAGAATATGAAGGTCGTCGTGTGTATTTTGACCTTTCTCAGATTCGACCAAAGGGTTCGATGATTTCCGGTGGATTTAAGGCACCAGGCCCAGACGGTCTTAACCTTGCTCTTAATCGTATCGAGTTTCTCCTTCAGAAACTCGTCATCATGGAGGGAATAAATACTCTCAGACCAATCCACGTTTACGACATCGTGATGCACATTGCCGATGCTGTCCTTTCTGGTGGAGTACGCCGTTCAGCAACAATCTGTCTCTTCTCTCCTGACGACCTTGAGATGCTGACAGCAAAAACCGGCAACTGGCTTGTTGATAACCGACAGCGAGCACGGTCAAACAATTCAGCTCTCATTGTTCGCGATGAGATTACACGTGAACAGTTTGCCGAAATCATGAAGTCGGTAAAGGAATATGGAGAACCAGGCTTTGTCTTCGCAGAATCAACCGAACACTGTGTCAACCCATGTGTCGAAATCGGAATGTACCCACAAATCGACGGTAAATCGGGCTGGCAAGGATGCAATCTCACCGAAATTAATGGAGGTGCGTGCCACACCCCTGAGGAATTTTATGAGGCTTGCCGTGCTGCTTCTATTCTTGGCACTCTTCAGGCTGGATATACTGATTTCAAATTTCTACCAGAAACGTCTCGCAAGATCTTTGAACGAGAAGCCCTCATTGGTGTCTCGATCACAGGATGGATGAATTCACCCGACGTTTTGTTTGATGAAGAAGTCTTGAAGAAAGGGGCAGAAATTGTCCTTGAAGTCAACAAAGAAGTTGCACAAGCTTTAGGTATCAATCCTGCTGCACGGTCTACATGTGTTAAGCCTTCTGGAAACGCATCGGTCCTCCTCGAAACTGCTTCCGGTATCCATGCTGAACACTCAGCAATGTATCTACGAAATGTACAGCTCAATAAGGAAACCGAAGTAGCCCAGCTAATCGGCCGTACTAACCCAGCGATGGTTGAAGATTCAATTTGGTCTTCAACAAATTCGGACTTCACGGTATCATTTCCAATTGTTCCTCAAGAAGGATCTTACTTCAAGGAAAATGCTCGTGGCATAAAATTCCTTGAAAAGGTTAAGCTAGCCCAGAGTGCATGGGTCGAAGGCGGTACTGATGTAAATCTATGTGTTGATCCAACACTTCGCCACAACGTATCCAACACTGTTGAGGTTGATGATTGGGATAAGGTTGAGGATTACGTGTTTGAGAATCGCCATTACTTTGCCGGCATTTCTTTCCTGGCTGCGACTGGTGATAAGGCATTCAACCAGGCGCCATTCACAGCAGTTATTGATGCCAATCAAATCGTTAAGAAATATGGTACCGCCGGTATCTTTGCATCTGGTCTTATCGTAGATGGTCTCGATGCTTTTCGCGATTTGTGGTCAGCGATCGAAACGGCGAAATCCAATGGTGAAGATCTAAGCCATGACTCACGTGAAAATGCGGTCAAGAGAGACTGGATTCGACGCTTTGAAAAGTTCACCGATAACTACCTTGACGGAGATCTTGCCAAAGGAGAAGAATGTCTGAAAGACGTATACCTTCTTCATAAGTGGAAGAAGATCCAGAAAGAGTATCAACCAATCGACTGGATCGATGAACTTCATTCTAAGAAGTTTACCGAAGTCGATACAATCGGCGCAGCGAGCTGTGTTGGCAACGGGTGTGAGATAGACTTCTAATGACTAAATACCGATTTTACTGCTCAGACTGCGGAGTCGAAGCCATCATAGAAATCACCGAAGGTGGTGATTATGCCGATGAGGTTGAAGTAGGATGCTGCTTCAATTGTGGTAACGATGGAATCGAAGCCGAGGAAATTGAAGAAGTGTAATTTTCTTGTTTACAAACCCTTTCTAATGATATAGAATCAATTCAAAGAAAGGTTATATCATGAAACTCTCAGGTAATGATCTGATCGATATGGGTTACGAACCAGGCAAGCATTTCTCTGAGATGCTTGCCGTTGGCAACTCTCTCGTTGAAAATGAAGTACCACATGCTAAGCTCGTCGAAGCACTCGACGAAATCTATGCCGAAGCGACTTTCGTGAAGCCGACGATTCCTCTGAAGGTGAACAACAGTTTCGACGTGTACCTCGATGAGGGCCGCAACGAATTTGAGCGTAACAACAATCAAGCTGTTCATGATACTATGGCGGAAGTCGTAAAGACTCCGACCGTTGTTGATGCAGCAATCATGCCAGATGCATGTCCAGCTGGTCCACTTGGTACCATTCCAGTGGGTGGGGTTGTTGGTGCAAAGAATGCGATCCATCCAGGTATGCACTCTTCGGATATCTGTTGCTCGATGTATCTTACCGAACTCAACGATGATCGTGAGGTGGGTAAGGTTCTTGATGCTGTTCAGAAAGCATCTCACTTCGGATATGGTGGCCGTAAAGACACGCCAATGGGGCGGCTTTTACGTGGACACGACATCACCAAGCGGGCATCCGAGAACCGTTTCCTCTCAAGTGCGAAGATGTTCAAAGCAATGTCTGATCACCTTGGAACTCAGGGTGATGGTAACCATTTCTTCTTTATTGGTCGGTCTGAGACTTCAGGTCGGATGGTCTTGGTGACTCATCATGGGTCTCGTAATCCTGGTGCCTTGCTCTACAAGGAAGGTATGCGAGTTGCTGAGCAATTTCGGAAGGAACTTTCACCTGATACCCTGAAGCAGAATGCATGGATCCCATTTGACACTGATGAGGGACGATTGTATTGGGAAGCGTTGCAGATCATTCGTGCTTGGACCGAGTACAACCATCGCGTTATCCACAATGCAGTGATGGCCGAACTTGGTCTATTCGAACGTGACATCTACGATCGTTTCTGGAACGAGCATAACTTTGTATTCCAGCGTGATGATGTTTTCTACCATGCCAAGGGTTCAACTCCGGTATGGGGATCGCATGCTCATGATGCAGATATATATGGTCGTACCATCATCCCACTCAACATGGGTGAACCAATCCTCATTGTGAAGAACGATCCTAAGAACTCTCTGGGATTTGCTCCACATGGTGCTGGTCGAAACATGTCTCGTACTCAGTTCATGAAACTCAACGCGGGTAAAACCGCTGAACAGATCATGGTAGAACAGACTGGTCATGTTGATGCACGATTCTACTCTGGAAAGCCTGATGCATCGGAACTTCCGGGCGCATACAAGGACGCTGAGGAAGTTCAGCGCCAGATCGTAGATTATGGTCTTGCGAAGATTGTTGATCGCATCATGCCTCTTGGGTCGATGATGGCTGGAGAGCTTGACAAGCCATGGTTGAAAAAGAAGGAACGATAATATGACTTTTGAAGAACACAAGCAGAGAAAGCTAGACAGAATGTTGGGCTTGCGTATCATGAATTATCTTGGTATGGTCGCCTGGCATGAAACTGAAAATGGTGATGCTCAACAGAAACTCCGTAGGGTGCACCCCTTTACATGGATTTGGTTTGTTGTTGTGGTAATCATTTCGACATTCATGTATGGTTTCATTGAGGTTCGTGATGAAGTTCGCAACTTAATCATAGATGAAACGGTTTGGTGGTAACACATTGTAATTTTTGCTCTAAAGTGAAAAGTTGTGTACTTTTCCTCTTGAATGTATTATACTATACTTACAAGCAATGGAAAGGAACAACACAATGAACGTTGAAACCCTCATCTCTGGTACGGCCTCCACTTGGGACCGTGATTTCACCATCGAAACCCTGAATGGGTACGAGATTTTCTATGGCGACACTGCCAAAGAAATTTGGGGTGATGTTGATGCATACAGTGAGGAAGGCGTCAAGCTCTTCCAGGCATGGTGTGCAGAGCATAACATTGCTTATTGGGCCGCACCTCGGGAAGGCTTCTTTCCCGCTCTTGGAGCCGCATACGCCCGCGATCGCGGAGCAAAGTATCTCATCTTGGAGGATTTGTCATGACTCGCTTCGATCAATGGGTAACGATTGGTTGGCCTGAGGATTATCGAATGGGTCTTCGTGTTGGTCAAAGCTATATGAACCGCCTCTGGCCGTCATATGCATGTCCAACCATTTTCTATGAGGAAAATCCTTCTAAAGCCTGGGATCTGATCCAGAAGGCTGAAGAAACGGGAGAACTCCCAAAATGAACTTATACATAGAGTTATGTGGCTCTATGAAAACAAAAAATTCGAACCCAGCGATGAGGATCTGAAACCCTTCGCTGGGTTCGTGTACTTGATTACCGAGAACGACACCGGTATGATGTATGTAGGCAAAAAGCTTTTTTGGAAAACCATCAAGCGACCCCCTCTAAAGGGTAAGAAGCGAAAGCGAATCGAGACGGTTCAATCTGATTGGCGTGAGTACTTCGGTTCTTCGGATGCTGTTAATCTTTTGGTAGAAGAAAAAGGTGCTGACGCATTTACTCGAGAAATCTTACGACTGTGTAAGACCAAAGGTGAGATGGCTTATCACGAAACAAAGGAACAATTCGACCGAGAAGTTCTCCTTCGGGATGATTACTACAATGGAATCATCCATTGTCGTATCAACCATCTTGCGGTGAAACATCTCAAAAAGTAGTTTACAAACTAACATGGTTTGTGTATAGTAACATCACACATGTTACATGAAAAGGAATATGTTATGCGTAGAAATAATGTAGAAAATGCCGGCGCGGTTACTGGCGCTATCGTTGTTTGGGCTTTTGTGATCCTGACTCTTGTCGGGTGGGTCATGAACATCTTTGATCTCGTTGGTACTCAGCTCGATGTTATAACCATTGAACTTGTTCTTCGAATCGTTGGTATCTTCGTGGTTCCCCTTGGTGCTATCATGGGGCTCTTCTTCTGATGGCAGTCGATATCACATATGAATCTCATACCGAGGACGCGTCATATCGTCTCCGACCAAACCCTGATTGTCCAGCTGGCCAAGGCTTCAAGTATGGGGCTGTTCTTGAATGGACCGATGACGGAAAAGAGTGGAAAGGTTACTTCTTCATTGCTCCAGAAGCAATCAAGGATTTAGCCGAAATGTTCACGAAGGCAGAAGAAACAACATGATCCTGATTGATTTCAACGGCGTTGCAATGGCCAACATTTTTGCTGGCCGCCTTGATATTGAGGAGAATTTGGTTCGCCATATGGTTCTCAATACGATTCGTATGTATCGCAAAAAGTTCAAGAACAAGTATGGCGAAATCGTTATCTGTTGCGATGCTGGTGGAAACTGGCGTCGTGAAACTTTTCCCAACTACAAAATGAATCGCGCCAAGGATGTCAAGGATAAGGGCGAAGAGGATAAGTGGGCAGAAATCTGGAGACTTCTCAGTATGGTTCGTGATGAACTGAAGGAGAATTTTCCATATAAAGTGGTTCATGTTCATGGATGTGAAGCTGATGATGTGATCGCGGCTTTGGCTGAATACACAAATGAATTCGGTAATTACGAAGACGTGATGATAGTCTCTCGTGATAAGGACTTTGCCCAACTTCAGCGGTTCCCAAACATCAAGCAGTTCGAACCAGTCTCGAAAAAGATGATCAAGACCGAAAATCCTCAAGCAAATCTGTTTGAGCATATTTGTCGTGGTGATGGTTCGGATGGTGTACCAAATGTCCTATCACCCGACGACATCTTTCTCCGTGAAGGTCGTCAAACCCCGCTCTCAACCAAAAAGCTTACAGCATGGTCTTCAGCCGAAGATCTTCGTAAAGCCATGGGTGAGGACATCTATCGCAATTTCATGCGCAACAAGAAGATGATCGATCTTTCTGAAACGCCTGATGCCCTGAAGCAAGAAATTATAAATAGCTTCGAGAGTCAAGATGTGGCTCCTAAGTCTAAGGTTATGCCTTTCCTAATGAAAAAGAGGTGCCGTAACCTCCTTGAAGTGGTTGGAGATTTCACTCAGTAGTTTACTTTTGGTGCAAAATGGTGTATGATATACCATAAGCAATGAAAGGACTACGATATGAAACTCTCTGAGAACATGAACTGGATCGAAATTGGTCGTTGGATCATTGAACAGATGAAGCTTGGTACGGATCGTAACGAGATCGAGTCTGAAATGGCAAAGAAATTCAAGTGGCCGATGCACATGTCGCATCTTGCAACCGATCCCTACTTCGATGAAAAGCGTTACGTCACTCGTAACACGAAAGTGAAAAGACGTTGATAAAACATAACAAGTTTGTACATGAGGTCGTTGCTGAAGCGGCCTCCAAGAGATCAAAGGCGGACAAGATCAAAGTCCTCCAAGAAAATAATTCGGGCGCCCTCTATGACATTCTCAGAGGGACTTACGATGATCGCATCGTATGGCTCCTGCCTACGGGAGCCCCACCTCCTTATACACCGAACGAACCAAAATCGGTGCCCTCGAATCTGCTCAAAGAATGCAAGAAACTAGCTTATCTGGTTAAGGGAGCCGGATATGATGATATGCTTCAATTGAAGCGTGAGCGTATCTTCATTGGCATTCTTGAGTCGATCCACCCCAAAGATGCAGAACTGTTGGTCAATACCATCAACAAGAAGCCTATTAAAGGGGTAACCAAAGCAACCGTGAAGGAGGCCTTCCCTGATCTCCTTCCGTAACCATAATTTCACGGGAGACAACCCATGGTTTCAGCACAGATCGAGCGACTTCAAAACGATTCAGCACAACTTGTATCATTCGTAGATGACCTACGAAGAGACGGTGACAACCACAGAGCACAGAAAATCGAAGCCAAGCTAGAATATCTCAACGCTCGCATCACTGAAATTATGTCAACAAAGATCAAATAAAGGGTTTACAAACGAGGGTCGGTATGATATACTAATCATATCGGCCCTCAATGTATTTGGGCCCATTAACCCCTGGGTGGGGGCATATTGAAACTAAGGAGAAAGGTACACATGAAAACCTTTATCATGACGACCGCTGCAATCGCTCTTACGGCAGGCGCGGCATTTGCGGATGGCCCGATCTGTGAACGGGAAATCACGCTCTACCAGGACGGCCAACTCGTCGACACTTCGACACTGACCTTCTATCCCCATGGCTGTGATCGCTTCCAGTATCAGCCGATGACCGAAGCTCAGGTTCTGAACCTTGGCGCACATTGCTCTGTTGAGAGCTATGCATCGGGTGGAACCGAAGAGGAAGAGGTCACCGAGGAAGTCGAAGGCGTTCTCGATTATGACGTCTCCAATCCTCAAACCCCTTGGGGCACCGATGCAACGAATCGCAAGGAAAACTTTGCATTCAATGGTGTTTCGGTGACTCACGGCGACAACGTCTTCGGTGTTTACTCCCCTGAAGCTCAAACTTTCAATCTCGAGCGTGTCGGAACTGGCGTTGTTCGTACAGTTGAGGTTGGCCCTGGTTACACCCTTGTTCGTGACACTGGGTTCAACGGATCAGCGCAATATGATGGCTATTTCAGCAATGGTGTTGAACGTGGACGTCATACGTCGAGCCCTGAGCGGCAATTCGACGATACTACTGTCGAAGAAGTTACCCGTACGGTAACTGTTGAGCTTGATGAGGCTGAATTCTACCAGCCTGGTCCTCGCACCGACCGTTGCGGTTTCCCTGGTGAAGCCATCAACTAATCCTTCTTAAGGGTTTACAAGTTTTGGCCGGTATGTTATAATGACATATCGGCCAAATTTATGAAAGGATACATTATGAAAACCTTGGCAATGACCGCAATCGCGGCACTTATGGCTACCTCAGCATTTGCTGAAAGCCAAGATTGGCTTCTCTCCGAAAATGCCGACTGGAAAGTTTTTCTTGTCGACCTTGAAAACGAACCTCTGAGCTGCGTTATGGAAAACGCGGAACCAGAAGTGGGCATCTCTTTCATGGTCTGGACATATGGTGATGGCTTTTACGATATTCAGCTGTATGATGACACCTTTGATTTTGAACCTGGAACCAGTGGCCACCTTGTCCTTCAAATTGATGACAAACAGCCAGTGGTTGGCGCTGCGGT
>Ga0102941_1000071_pt1 | contig 38235 bp, 32 predicted proteins | sample SalPonR2_C_D2_MG_FD_79281 | JGI IMG/M metagenome (GOLD analysis project Ga0102941, IMG submission 79281) | Salt pond soil microbial communities from South San Francisco under conditions of wetland restoration - Salt Pond MetaG R2_C_D2_MG | ecosystem: Environmental > Aquatic > Marine > Intertidal... | reverse complement strand
GAAAAAATATTTATAATAAAAATAAATTGCCATGTTTTGATAGAAGTAATTATGGTTATATCAATATATTTTGATTTATATAATTATCTAAAATTGGGCTTGTCTAATAAAAATGGATTTAATGAAGGCTAGATAAGTACAAAGATATTTATACTTCTATAGTTAGATTTTTTTTGGTTTGACTTTCAGATTTATTATAAGCTGAACGTGCTTTATCAAGTTTTTTGCGATTTGGTTTTGATTTAGACCGCTGGTAATTGCGTTTTTTGCCCCCCTGTTGCTCTTTATCTCGATTCCTTTTATAAATAGGCGTTACTTCTCGTTCTTTGTCAGGAACAGATTCTGATTCCGACCCGTGTTTATCTTTAGAAGTAGGCTTTTGAATATGTTTAAAGCGGTCTGGTTTTCTATTGGGTTTTGATCTACTTTCTTCTTCCCTTATACTTGCAGCCATTGAGGCATGGAAAATTTTATGAGTAGGGTTTATTATATTTACTTCCTGTAACATATTACAGTTTAATTATTTATCTTATAAAATGCAAATTTAAAATAGTATTCAATCTATTTATTTCTTTTTAAGATTTGATTTTAGAGTCTTGTTAGTTAATATTAGTTTGAGGATTGAAAATAAAAAGAGAATAATAATGCAAGATTATACTTATAAATCGCTGAATGGTTCCTGGAAGTATCGAAAATTGGTAGAACAAAGAGGACAAACCAGCAAATTTGAGCGAATTCATGTGCCAACTTTTTGGAATGATCGTTTCCGGTATTGTCAGAAAGAATATCATAAAAAATTTAAAATAAACTCGCACCACGAAAGAGTTATATTGACATTTGATAGATTAGATTTTCCAGCTAAAATTTATTTAAATGAAGAAATGATATACTCACATGAAGGAGATGAAATATTTGTAGAAATAGAAATAACCCGTGAGATTATTAAGGAAGATGATAATATATTGAAAATAAAAGCTGAACATTCAAATAAAATTAATTTAATAAGGGGTGACGTATATTTACGCTTGGGTAACTCTGATCTTTCATTTCAGAATAAAAAATATTCACAGGAACAAGCAATAAATATTCCGGATTGGGTGGATAACAGCATAATTTATGAAATATATGTAAGGAATTTTAGTCAATCTGGCGATCTAAGTGAAGTTAGAAAAAGTTTGAAATCCTTCAAAAGTTTGGGAATCAATTGTCTTTGGCTAATCCCAGTTTTTCCTATCGGAGAGCTTAATAAGAAAGGTAAATTAGGCAGTCCTTATTCTATCAGAAATTATAAGGCAGTCAATCCTAATTTGGGTGATGAGAATGAATTAAATAAATTAGTCAAGAAGGCTCATAAGATGGAAATGAAAGTAATTTTGGATATTGCTTGTAATCATTCTGCTAGAGATAATCCTTTAGTCTCACAGCACCCCGAGTGGTATAAGAGAGAGGAAAATGGAAAATTAAAACATCCTAAAGGTACTAATTGGATTGATGTAGCAGATTTAGATTATAGTAATTATAACCTAAGAAAATATATGCTGCAGGTACTAAAGTATTGGATTGAGGAATATGAGATTGATGGTTATCGAATGGATGTAGCTGAATTTCTACCTCTCGAATTTTGGAGAAACGCTCTTGAGAAAATAAAAGAGGTAAAACCAGAAATAATGATGTTAGCAGAGGGTGATCACCCTAAGTTGCATTCTTCTGCTTTTCACTTATCTTATAGCTGGAATATAAGATTTGCTGTAATAGAAATATTAAATAGAGGTGCCTCAGCAGAGATTTTTGGAACTCAAATATTAAGTGAGAGAAAACATTATCCTATTGATTATCTAAGAATGCGCTTCACTGAAAACCACGATTTACAAAGAGCGAATAAAGTTTTTGGTGTTAAAAAGTCCAAAATAGCTGCAGTATTATCTTATTTAATTGAGGGGGTACCTATGGTCTATAATGGACAGGAAATAGGTGCCAATAGTACTCCTTCTCTATTTAACAATGATCCCATTGTGTGGCATAATAAGAATCGGGGACTAGAAAAATTTTATGCCAAATTATTCAAGATAAGAAAAGACTTTCAATTGTCTGAATTCAACCAGGAAGTGTTTTTACAAAATACCAGACAAGAGGAGATCATTAGTTTCCTTAGAAGGAAAGAGAAAGAAGGAGTGTTTATAATTGTTAATACTAGAAGTACTTCCAAAAAGGTGCAGATTAATTTTCCGGGATTAAAAAAATGTACTGATTTTAAAATATTAATGGGAAATTATAAAGATTTAGAAGTCAATCAAGGGAAATTCAAGATAAAGCTCCTGGAATATGGCTTTAGTATTTTTCACCTTGAAATCTAAGTTATTATGAAATACATATATTATATTTTTGCTTGAATAAATTCTGCTTAACTCGTATATTAAATAAATATTAATAATAAGAGGGAGGATTAAAATGGAGAGGAATAGTTATATTGTCTTTAGTTTGGTTGTTATTTTAATGATCGTAGGCTGTGAAAAGAGCTCAAAAGGTTATAATGATATAGTTGAATTTCAGGAAAAAGTTGAACAAAAGAAGAAGCAAGTTTTAGAGGCTGAAAAAGAATATACACAATTATTAAAACAATGGAATAAAAAGGTTCCGGATAGTGAAAGAGTAGATATATCCAAAGAAATGTCAAAAAGACCTTCTGAAAGAATAGAGACGTGGTTAAAAAGAAGAGTTCAGCAAGAGAAACCAATTAGTTATGAAGGCTTAGCTGATGAAATTGATAGTTTAAATGATGTCATCGGAAAACTCCAGAATAAAATTAATTCTTTAGAGCAACAAACTGGATTTACTGAACCTTATCTTGTTCGTAAAGGCGATACTCATTTTGGTATGGCAATGGAATTTTTAATGAATAAACATAATATGAGTAAACAACAAGCTATTAAATACATAAAACCGCTGGGGTTATATGACAAGTTAAAAGAAGGCTTTTTTGTTTATTTTTTCTTTGATAAACAAAATAACAGGTTACATACTTCCGTTAACAAAGGTAAGGCTAATATAAGTCCCTATAGATATAAAAGAAGGTATGAGAAAAAACAAAAAGAAAAGTTGCGTAAACTTGCAAAAAAGTATAAAAAAGAGCAGAAAAATTATCAGAATGCTATTCGCAAAGTTAAAAAGATGCGTCAAAATATCAGGGATAAATCTCAGAAACTTGCTGAATTAGATAGTATGTATAATGATATTTTAGTGGATTTAGGGAGTCAGTCAAAAAGAGTAGATTCTCTAGATAGAATATCCAATTCTGTATTTTATACTATAAGGAGCCAAAAAAATCTGATAGAGAAAGGGTTTTATGATATAGGATTTCTGGGGTTATCTAAAAAGCTTAAAAACTCAGTATTTGACTCTCTAAATTTTCCTCATTCCTTTGACCTTAGAAGGAAAACTAGATTTAAAATCCCAAAAAATTTCGCAGAGAAAAATTTGACTATTTATAATGAGTATGGGGATAAAGTAAATAAGTACATAGAAAAATCAGATGGTGAGTTTTATCTAAATTTGGAAGATCCAGTTAAGAATTCACGTATTTTAGTAGTTTATAGATAAATATTAGGTAAAATATAAATGTCAGAGTCAAACAAGAATCTTGTTTTAGTTGTAGATGATGATACAAATACAGTGGTTGCCTTAAAAAGTTTATTACAGGATCAGGACTACAAGACTGTTTCTGCACAGAATGGAGCACGAGCTATGGAACTTCTGGATGATATTAAGCCGGATTTGATCTTGCTGGATGTTATGATGCCAAAAATGAATGGATATGAATTTTGTCAAAAAGTTCAATCCCAGCCTGAGACTAAAACTATTCCCATTATTTTTATCACTGGTAAATCTGACCGGGAAGAAATGCTAAAAGGGCTTGAATTAGGAGGAGTCGACTATATTATTAAGCCTTTTAATGAAAGAGAGCTTTTGGCCCGAATACAAACTCAATTGAAATTAAAGAAAGCTCATGAAGAAATAAATCATCTGCGTGGTTTATTACCTATCTGTATTAAATGTAAAAAGATTCGTACTAATGATGGATATTGGAAGAAAGTTGAAAATTATTTAGCAGAGCAATGGAATGATTTGAAATTTTCTCATGCACTTTGTGATGAGTGCTTTCAGGAAGAATATCCTGAATATTATGACAAAAAGGAGAGTGAGGCCCTGGAAGATGATATAAATTAGGTAAGTTTATTTGCTAGCTTACCTCCCTCTGACATGGTATATTTGAGAAATAAAATGTATAAAGAGCTAATAATAGAAAGAATGGCATAAGGTACTGCTGCTTGTACATCATTAAATAGTAATAAAGTAAAAGCTAGTCCTGCGCTTCCATTTTTAAAAGTGCCGAAGAGGATATACAAGACGTGTTTTCGTTTCTCGATCTTATTTTTGAATACAAAATAAAATATTGCCCCTAGACCAAATCTCAGAAATAAAACAATTAGTATGATATTGGTTAAACTAAAAAGCTTATTTAAAAATACGTCAATATTAATTCCAATTGTTATATAAAATAGTATAGCATAGCCTAAATTTACTACTACTTCGCTTACATCTTTTTTTAAAAAATTATATTTATTATCTAAATAAGTTAATATACGGGATAAAATAAAAGGCACAATTATAACTAAAATAATTATCCTGAAGATCTTGCTCATAGTCACGGATTCCCCAAAGAAAACAACAGACATAACGGGAATAATCAGTAAACTGGCCGCGTAACCGGTAATTTCAGCCATAAAACCTATATGAATGTCACCGTTTAAGATATAGATCATAGAGATAATTCCTACAGCTGGAGGCATTAACCCTAAAATCAAAATTGCGTTTCTGTATAACTCATTATCAATGAAGGTGAAGGCTAGAATAATATGAATCCCCGTCAAAAGGAGGTAGTTCATCGCAAACAGGGGTAAAACTGTTTTTATATCGTTTAATTCGACTTCTGAAAATTTGAATTCCAAAAGTGAAAAAGTCATCATCATCATTAAAGTTGGGACTAGTAGATTCTTCATACTGTCGGCCCAGCCGGGAAGTACAAAGCCAAGTATAATCGATACTCCGAAGACGATATTTGTATTTTTTAATATTTTCATTGAGGGACCTGATTTATTGTCTTTTTTTCATAGCCGAAAATATATAAGAAATTTCTGAGAGAATGAAACTTTTTATCTTTTTAGAAAAAAGATTATTTAGTTTAAATGGAAAATGCTTTTTATATCTCTGGATCTAAATTAAATTATTGTGTTTGATAACTTCAGATAATTTATAAATGGAGTAGTTTGATGTTAGATATCAAGGATATACGTAAGAATCCTCAGAAGTACAGAGATGGCTTAAAAAAGAAAGGAGCTGAAGATAAGGTTGATAAAGTATTGGAATTAGATCGAGAAAGAAGGAATAAAATCACAAAGGCAGATGAGTTAAAAGCATTAAGAAACCGTGTTTCTGAAGAAATAGGTGAATTAAAAAGAAATGGAGAAGATGCGGAAGATAAAATAAATGAAATGCGAAAAGTTTCCGAAAAAATTAGTGAACTGGATGATCATATATCTGAAGTGGAAGACAAGAGAGATAATATTTTAATAAAATTACCCAATCTTCCTCATGAATCAGTAGTAGTTGGTGAAAGAGAGGAGGATAATAAGTTCATTAAAGATTGGGGGGATAAACTGGAAGCAGGATTTGAATTAAAAGATCATCTAGTATTGGGAGAATATCAGGATATACTTGATTTTGACCGGGGCGCTAAGATATCAGGCTCGGGTTTCCCTTTATACAAGAATGAAGGGGCAAGATTAGAAAGAGCTTTGGTAAATTATATGCTTGATTTTCACGTAGAGGATGGTTATCAGGAAATTTTTCCGCCTTTTTTGGTCACTCGAGATGCTGCTACTGGAACAGGTCAATTACCAAAGCTGGAAGAAGATATGTACAATACCAAAGAAGATGATCTATTCCTAATTCCTACTGCGGAAGTACCTGTTACTAACATACATAGGGAAGAAATAATACCTGAAAAGGATTTACCCATAAAATATGCAGCTTATTCAGGTTGTTTTCGACGGGAAGCTGGATCTTATGGTAAAGACACCAGAGGATTGTCACGTTTACACCAGTTCAATAAGGTTGAAATGGTACAATTCGTTCGCCCCGAGAATTCTTATGAATTTCATGAGAAATTACTCGAAAGGGCGGAAAGTGTACTTCAGAAGCTGGGTTTGCATTATAGAGTAGTGAACCTTTGTACAGGAGATTTGAGTTTTGCTGCCGATAAATGTTATGATATTGAAGTATGGGCTCCTGGTTCTGAAAAATATTTTGAGGTTTCCAGCGTGAGTAATTTTGAAGACTTCCAGGCCCGGCGTGCTTCGATTAGATATAGAAGATCTGACAATAATGAAGTTGCACATTTACATACATTAAATGGTTCAGGTCTGGCAACTCCGCGGTTAATGATAGCATTGATGGAAAAGTATCAGACTAAAGATGGTAATATATTAATTCCTAAGCCCTTACAATCTTATACAGGGTTCAAAAAAATTGAAAAATATTAGGTCAGGTTGCACGAAAAAATTTGAACTGACTGCAATTTTAGATAGCCATGTAGATATTTTTTAGGCTAAACTTTAATTAATAATTTTTAAAAAGATTTAAATATTTTGCAATTAATCATTAACAGTATTAAGTCTGTCTATCTCATTATCTGGACATTATTTATTTCTACCCTTTCATTAATTGCTGCTCCTTTTGATTGGAAGAAGAAGTTTCATTCTTTTGTTATGCGCCTGTGGGCCCAACATTTTATGCAAATTGCTGGTATAAAATTGTCAATAGAAGGCAAGGAAAACTTAGAAGAGGCCTCTCCAGCAGTAATTGTTATAAACCATGAAAGTGCTATTGATATTCCTGTTGTGATTGCTGCTTTGCCTGTGCAGGAAAGGTTTCTTGCAAAATTAATTTTATTCCAGATGCCTATTTTTGGCTGGGCTTTATTTTTTGGAGGACATATCCCTGTTAATAGATCAAAACCCAAAAAGGCTATAGCGAGTATTAATAAGCGTTCTGGAAAAATTGTAGCTCGTAAGCAAAATTTTGTAATCAGCCCGGAAGGAACTAGAAGTATTGATGGAAGGATTCAAAAGTTTAAAAAAGGGGCTTTTAAAATTGCAGATCAATATGACCTGCCCATCATTCCTGTTGTGATGATGGGGAATAGGCATTGTGCACCAAAAGGGTCAAAATTTGTCAATCCCGGTCATATCAAGGTGAAAATATTGCAAAAAGTGGATCTGAATGACTATACTGGTATTCGAGATTGTATGGAAGAGGTCAGAAAAAGGATGGCAGATTATAAACACGAATATGAAGATAAGAGAGCATAGGGATAATAATGTATAATTGTCCTTCAGTAAATAAAGTTAAAGAAAGCCGACCAGAATTATCTCGTTCAGAACAAGAATTGTATAGAGTTTGGCTTGAGGAAACTTTTGATCAGGAGCATTTACAAACAGAAGCAGGCCAACCTGTTAGCATTTTGTCGGTTGGAAAACGGAATGAGTTGGAAGGCCCTGATTTTTTTGATGGTATGATTATAATTGGTAATCAACTCAAAAAAGGGAAAATTGAGATTCACGTGGATAATAGTGATTGGTATAATCATGGACACCACCTAGATTCTAATTACAATGATGTGGTTTTACATGTGGTTATTAATAATGAAAAAAATGAGACCATTAAAACAAATAATGATAATGTTATCCCAATTTTAGTTCTTCAAAATTATGTACTGGAACCGGTTAAAAATAAAGCCTGTACCGGGTGGAAAAATGTTAATATTGAAAAGGCTCAACAGCTATTAGAGCGTTATGGCGAGCAAAGGTTAAATAAGAAAAGCTTCTTACTGAAAAGTAAAATAGAGTCTAAAGACCCCGAAGAAGTATTATATAAAGGATTATTAGATGTAATGGGTTACAGTAAAAATAGAGCTGCTTTTAAAAAATTGGCTCAAGCTGTGCCTTACAAAGAGAGCCTTGACATTATAAGCGAATTTCCGGAAGAGGAAAGAATACCTGTTTTAGAAGCACTGTATTTAGGTACTGGAGGATTATTGGAGGACAATTCAAAAAAGTATTTTAATTCTATAGATTACCTGAATGGATTAATTAAGATATGGCATAAATTAAAAAATGCTTACAATTATGAATCTCATAGTATCAGCTGGCATTTTGTCAAAAGCAGACCTGCGAATCATCCTACTGTAAGAATTTTAGGATTGGTACAAATAATTCATAATTTTTTTCCAAGTACTCTAGTAAAAGAATGGCTGAAATTTGTTGCAAGACATGAGTGTCCTGAAGACCTCTATAAGTGGGGGGCGAAGTATTTCCAAAATCCTTCTGGAATGTGGCAAAATCATCCTCTCTTACACAAACAAAATCGCAACAAAATTATTGGAGATAAAAGATTAATGGACCTGTTCAGCAATTATTTGATTCCCCTGGCAAAATCAATAGGTATATTAAAAGAAAAGCAGGAAATTAGAAATAATGCAATTTGTCTATCAAAAAGCATTAAAAAAGGTGCCGTCCCCAATATTATCAGAAAAATGTTTAATAGGTGGGATATTTCTACCAGAAAGATTACAAGTAATAATTTATTGCAGGGTAGTATAGAGTTTTACCGCAGCTGGTGTAAATTAGATCTCTGTAAACTTTGTCCAATGGAGCAATATGCAGACCAGAAATAAAATAATAGCCAGAGCAAACATCTCAGGAAAGTCACAGGAACTAAAGCAAGAAAACCAAAAAATAGTGTTTACAAATGGATGTTTTGATATATTACATCCTGGTCACGTAACTCTCCTGGAGAAAGCAAGCGAATATGGAGATAGATTGATTATAGGGATTAATACTGATGAATCAGTAAAGAGATTAAAAGGAGAAGGAAGGCCAATCAATGATCAATCTCATCGTGCCCGAGTTCTGGCGGGACTTGAAGCAGTAGATTATATTACCTTTTTTGAGGAAGATACTCCGGCTGAACTGATCGAAGAAATCATACCTGATGTATTGGTTAAAGGGGGAGATTACACTCCTGACGAGATTGTAGGCAGAAAAACAGTTCAAGCTAAGGGAGGGAAAGTTATAGTAATCCCCCTTGTGGAAGGAAAGTCAACCACCAACATAATCGATAAAATCAAGAATGACAGATGAAATTTCTTGATAAATACTTTCTGTTGGGATAATTTGTATCTCGTAGTAATTTAGAAAAGGAGAGAGTAATTAGTATGAATAAATATTTTTCCAAGTTTATAGCAATATTTTTGATTTTAGTTTGTATTATTTTCGCTCAGCAAAATAGTGCTGTGATTACTGAAACCGCTCAAATCAATTCAAAATCCTTAAGCTCCAAGCCTACTATTTTTGATTTGTTATTTTCAGAAGCAAAACAATATTATGTAGAAGCACTTGTTGCTAACCATCATAAGGATTCGGCTGAAGTAAAATTTGCTATCAATCATACCCTTGAAAATGTAGCTGAAATAAGTGAACTCGATTCACTTACAAAATTACAAAAAAATGATTACAATAGGTTTTGTGAAAAATTAAATTATGATTTTAGGCACCAATTTTCATATATAAATGGAGACTCAGGAAGTTATAATATTGCTTCTATTAGAGAAGAATTAGAAACTTACATAGATACAATTAGTGTGGGAAGAGATGATCTAATTGTTGTCGAAGATAAGCCTGGTCATATTCCAGTAGTAAAGTCTAAACAAATCGAAAAAATTATTAGTTATTTCCAAGATAGAGCCCATAATAATTTTCAAAAAAGGCTGAATAACGCGGGGCGTTATAAAGAAATTGTTATGCCTATTTTAAAAAAACATAATGTACCACCGGAAGTTTTTTATTTGCCTATAATTGAAAGTGGGTACAAATATAATGCGTATTCTTATGCACATGCTTCTGGTATGTGGCAATTCATCGCTTCAACAGGTGCCCGGTATGGATTGGATAGAAATTGGTGGGTAGATCAAAGAAGGGATCCGATTGAGTCTACTCGTGCAGCCGCCAAACACCTCAGGGATTTATATAATTATTTTAATGATTGGTATCTGGCTTTGGCAGCTTATAATTGTGGTAAATTAAATGTACTCCGTGCTATCAGGAGAGAAAGAACACGGGATTATTGGCAATTAAAAACTCTTCCTAAAGAGACGAGAAGGTATATACCAAAGTTGATGGCTGCGATAATTATTTCTAAAGATGCTGAGCAATATGGTTTCACTCCTATTCAAGAAGATACCTGGAAATATGATACAATCAAAATAAATAGAAGTTATAATCTAGAAACTATCGCCAGGAAAACGTCGATTACTTCTGAGCTGTTAAAAGAATATAATCCGGAATTAAGAAGATGGAGCACGCCGCCTAACATTGAGGATTATACTTTACGTGTGCCTCAGGGGAAAGGAAAAGAGGTCGGTAAGGTAATTCAAAATTTGCCTAAGAAAAAGCAAAAATTCGTTTTTCACGTAGTAAAAAGGGGGGAGAATTTAAATAGTATCGCACATCAATATAATGTAAGTCTTTCAGCAATATTAGCTGCCAATAATATCAATAATTCATATTTAATCCATCCTGGAGAGAGGCTGAAAATACCGCAGAATAAATACAATTATGCCAAAAAATCAGGTCAAACTCTCACCCACATTGTGAGAAAAGGAGAGTCTCTTTATGAAATAGCAGATAGGTATGATGTGTATGTTTCTAAGTTGCGAGCCTGGAATAATCTCTATGGAAGCAGATATATTTACCCGGGACAAAAATTGAAAATCTACGGATCTGGCTCAGTCAAGAAAAACAGTAAGAACAAACTAGTCCATGTCGTCAAAAAGGGGGAGACATTAAGTGAAATTGCTGACAGCTATAATGTTGGCTTAAGTAAGATTCGACAATGGAATGATATCAAGGGGAGATATATCAGACCTGGACAAAAAATATACATTTACAAAAAAGGTTAAGTCTTGAAAAAATCTGATAAAATATTTTCAGGGATAATAATAGGTCTAGTGGCATTATTGTTCATTGGATTGATATCTGGCTTTATTGGTAGCAGCAATTCTAAAACTGATCTCAGTGATCAAGATGTCCTGGTGATTAAATTACAGGGCACTATTACCACGTCGGGGAAGTTCGTTAAAAAACTACGGAAATATGCTGAGAAAGATGATATCAAGGCAATTGTCCTGCGGGTTAATTCTCCAGGAGGTAGTGTGGGAGCTTCACAAGAAATCTACAGTGCAGTAAAAAATATCCGGAAAAGTGGTAAACCGGTTATTGTTTCTATGGGGTCGACCTGTGCTTCGGGTGGATATTATGTTGCTCTGGGGGGTAGCAAAATTATGGCTAATCCCGGCACTGTAACTGGTAGTATAGGCGTAATTGTAAATTTTCCAGTGTTTGAAGAATTGATGAACAAGGTTGGCATAGAAGGTAACACCATTAAAAGTGGTAAGTATAAGGACACAGGCAGCCCTATGAGAAAAATGACTGAATCGGATAGTTTAAGGTTCAAAAAGATTGTCGAAGAATTATATGGACAATTTGTAAATGCTATTATAGAGGAGAGACCTATCAAACAAGACAAATTAAAAGAAGTAGCAGATGGTAGAGTCCTTACAGGGCAAACAGCAGAAAGATTAGGTTTAATTGATACCCTTGGTACACTTCATGAAGCAGTAAATTATGCGGGGGATATAGTTGGAGTACAAAATCCTGATATAGTCAGGCCCAAAAAAGAGCGGACTACACTGCTCGATCTTTTACTAAAAAAAGATATTAAACAAATGCTAAATATTAAGAATGAACAAACGGTAAAGTTTAAATATTTATTAAAATAGGGTATAACAATGACAAAAGAAGAAGTAGTGAGAAAATTATACAAACAGACGGGCATGAAGAAGAAAGAAACGAAAGTTTTGGTTGATGGATTGTTAACTGTTTTAGCTGATGCTCTTGAAGATGGTAAGAGGATAGATTTCAGAGGTTTTGGCCATTTTGAAGTTCAGATTAGACAGCCCAGAAAGGGAAGGATTCCTGGTACAGGTAAAGAAGTCCAGATTCCTGAACGTGCTGTTCCAGTGTTCAAGGCTTCAGACATATTAAAGGATAAAGTTGATAAAGCTTATAAGAAAGGCGAGCAGGAAGACCAGGAATAATTAGGAGGATTATTTGAGGTCATTTTCCTGAATTATGGATGAAGAAATATATACTGTCTCAGACATTTCGAATAAAATCAATGATATAGTTCGAAATTATATTCCACCTGTTTGGGTGGAAGGAGAGGTTTCAAACTATTATCGAAGCCGGTCCGGTCACATTTATTTTTCATTGAAGGATGAAAATGCTTTGATTAACTGTGTGATCTGGAGTAGAAAAGCAGATCGTATTTCTTTTAAAATCAAAGATGGATTAAATCTGGCTGTTTACGGAGATATAACTACTTATAAAGCTCAATCAGAATATCAAATCCAGGTCGAAAAAGTCAAATCAGCAGGAAAAGGACAATTATTTCTTGAGTTCCAAAAATTAAAGAAGAAATTGAGCGAAGAAGGGCTTTTTAAAGAAAAATTAAAGCAAGAGATACCGAATTGGCCTGATAAAATTGGTGTGGTAACCAGTGCTGAAGGGGCTGCAATACGAGATATATTAAATGTAAGTGTCCGTCGAAATCCATCCATAGAATTCATCATTTATCCCTCCTTAGTACAGGGAAGCTCGGCGGCGGATACCATTATTAAGGGGATACAAACTTTTAATCAGCGCAATAACGTAGATATGATTATTATTGGCAGAGGGGGCGGTTCTTTAGAAGATTTATGGGCTTTCAATGAAGAAAAACTTGTGAGAGCAATTGTAGAGTCTGATCTACCTATTGTAAGTGCAGTTGGACATGAAGTGGATTTTACATTATCGGATTTCGCTGCCGATAAAAGGGTCCCAACACCCTCAGCTGCAGCAGAAGTGGTTGTGCCATCTAGAACAGACTTGTTGAATGATTTAGATATTAAGGAAGAAAAACTCGAGAATCGAGCAAAAATATTATTGGCTAGAAAAAATGATAGATTAAATAATTTATATCAAAGATTAAAAGCCAGGAGTCCAACTGAGATAATAAAACAATTGGAACAGAATATTGATAATATTGAGCGACAATTAATCCATGCTATACAGGAAAAAATAAACCATAATCAGGTTATAATAGATAATATCCGTAAACAACTAAAATCCATGAATCCCAAAGAGGTTTTGGAAAGGGGATATTCTATAGTTTATAAGGATGGTAAATCAGAGATTATTAAGAGTATTGAACAAGTAGAGGATCAGGATAAATTGGATATTGAAGTATCAGATGGTACATTTGGAGCATTAGTAGAACAGGATAAAAAAAGTAATTATAAAGAGTGAATTTTATGTCTGAAAAAGAATTTTCTTTAGAAGAAGCACTAGAAGAACTTAATAAAATCTTGGACAAACTTGAAGGTGGTGAAGAAGATATTGAAAAGTCAATAGCACTCTATGAAAAGGGAATGAAATTAAGTAAGAAATGTCGAGAACATCTTTCAGAATTGGAAACAAGAGTAAAAATTCTTGCTGAAAGTGAGAACGGGTTGGAAGAAGAAAAATTTGACTAATCAAGTAGAATTAGAAAAAGATGGCGATGTCCTTTTACAGAGCTTAACTTTCTCATCAGGCTGCTCAGATCTCTGGTGAGAGATGCACTATTTTTCTTGTATATCAAAATGATTTTTGAGCAATATCATAGATAAAATCAAGACTGTATTTCAGCCGGTAAATAATACAAAGATAAGATTTTATATAACTAAATAGGATCTATATGAAGATTGGGTTAGAGATTCGACCTGAAATAGAGCAGGCCTTAAGTGAATTCAAATCAATATTAAATTTTCTTAATCACAAAGAACAGGATTTAGTGATATCTAAATCTTTAAATCGAAAAGATTATCCTGCCTATATTAAACCAATAGCTTCAAATGAATTTGTAGAACAAATTGATGTTTTGCTGAGTATTGGAGGTGACGGAACATTTCTAGGAGGTATGAGAAAGGTCAAAGGTACAGATGTCCCTATAATGGGCATACATTTGGGAGGTCTGGGTTTTCTCGCTGAATTGACGGAAGAAAATTATAAAAAGAAAATAAATTTATTTTTAAATGATGATTTTACTATTGAAGAAAGGTATGGATTTGATGCGGAACTGGATGGGGAAAAACATCCCGACTCTCTCTGGGCTATTAATGAATTTCATATAGATAAAGGTCATACTACGAGTATGATCTCAATCAGTACTTATGTTGGAGAGGAATATCTTAATACCTATAGAGGGGATGGATTGTTGATTTCTACTCCTACCGGGTCTACTGCCTATGGATTATCTGCTGGAGGCCCAATAATTACTCCTGACCTTGATATAGTTTCAATACAGCCTATTTGTCCTCATAATCTCTCTATTCGACCTGTGATTGTTTCCGGTGAAAAGGAAATTCGTATAGATTGTAATGGGTTTAAGGATGATGAATCATTGATCGTTGATGGACATCGCAGGTTTAGTCTTAATGAAAGTGATTGTATATGTATAAAAAAATCTCCTAAAACGGTCAAACTGGTTAGGTTTAAAACCGAATCTTTTTTCAAAACTCTACGCAAAAAATTGCACTGGGGCCTGGATGTCAGGGAAGCTAAACAGTAAAACTAATTTGATTAAGACAGTGAAATAATAATGGCTACAAAATCTAATAATATTGTTGGCATAACAATGGGAGATCCAGCCGGAATTGGTCCAGAAATAGTAGCGCGAGCATTGAGTGCGCAACACAATTATCAAAATATTTATCCAATCATTGTGGGATCGGCCGCAATGATTCAGAAGGAAATCAAAAAATATGATCTTGAATTTTCTATAAATATTATTGAAGAGGTGGAGGAGGCACAATACAATTCTGATAAAGTGGATATTTTGGACCTGGATAATGTTGAACCTGAGGAACTGCAGGTCGGCGCTATTCAGGCCCGGGCAGGACAGGCAGCCTACGAATATATAAAAAAAGCAACTGAGCTCGCTCTTGCAGGTAAAATTGATGCTATCTCCACAGCTCCTATCCACAAAGAAGCTTTAGAGAAAGCAAGGGTAGGAAAAAAAGGTTGCACGGAAATTTTAGGGGATTTAACAAATACTGATAATCCGCTCACAATGTTCACTCTGGAAAATTTGAGAATATTTTTCTTTACTCGCCACCTCTCTTTAAAAGAAGCAATTTACAGAATAGAAAAAGATAGCCTAATAAATATGACTCAACAGTGTTTAAAAGAGTTGGGGAAACTTGGAATTGAGAAAGGAAAATTCGCTATAGCAGGTTTAAATCCCCATTGCAGTGATGGCGGCTTATTTGGAAAGGAAGAACAGGAGGAGATCATTCCTGCAATTCAGGAATTACAGCAACAGGACTATGATATTATTGGACCAATCGGAGCAGATTCCGTTTTTCATCTGGCCAATCAAAATAATTGGGCCGGAGTGCTTTCATTGTATCATGATCAAGGACATATCGCAGCCAAGACTCTGGGTTTTTATCGAACTGTATCAGTGACTCTAGGCTTGCCGTTTTTAAGGACTTCGGTTGATCATGGAACTGCTTTTGATATTGCAGGTCAAGGGAAAGCTAATCCGATCAGCATGGTTGAAGCCATTAAAAAAGTAGCTGAATATCTATAATTGGATATCCTTGGAGGAGGGGGCTGGATGGTGGTTACAATAAATAATTATAATCCAGTCAGGAGTTAATTCAATACCTTCTATAGTGATTAATTGATCACCATCCAGCTTTTATTCTTTTTAATCTTAAAATATTTGGGAAGTATGAATAAAACACGCGGTTTTGAAAAGATAAGTTTTAATCAATTTAAAAAGGATACCCAGGATCTCATTCCTGAAAAGTACCAACAGAATGCCTATGAAAAAATCAAACTTCCAGGTAGAGCAACTCTGCACTCAGCTGGTTATGATATTTTTTCACCCTGGAATATTGGGTTGAAACCGGGTGAGAAACAGGCCTTTCCAACTGGATTAAAGGTATATATGAAAAACGATGAATGGCTGTCTGTAAGAGTCAGAAGCGGACATGGATTCAAATATAATATTCGCCTCAAAAATCAGGTAGGAGTCATTGATGCGGATTATTATGATAATCCTGATAATGAAGGACATATCTTTATTGCCTTGCAAAATGAAGGAGACTCTATTTGGGAAGTTCAACAGGGAGAGGCTTTTGCGCAAACCATCTTTCATAAGTATCTGGTTGTGGATAATGATCAGGTTGAGAAAAACAGACAGGGTGGGCTGGGTTCTACAGATTGACTAGTCCAAAAGGAAATTTAAATATTTGATAACATTTTGATTTTTTTCTTGTTCTGAGTTTGAATATAAAATAAATTATTTGGTTAAAATGATAGAAAAGTAAGAAATAATTTATGAATATAAACGGTATAGAAATAGAAGATCTGAAAGAAAAATATGGAACTCCTCTCTACATCTATGACTTTGATAAAATAGAGGAGAATATAGAAGAAATTAAACAGGCTTTTATGTTTGGAAAGGACAGAAGTCTGATTTATTATGCAATGAAAGCAAATCCACATCCTGCTATATTGAGATTAGTAAAAGAGACAGGAGTTGGTGTGGATTGTGTAAGTCCGGGGGAAGTGGAAGTTGCTCTGAGGGCTGGTATTGATCCTGATAATATACTTTATACAGGTAATTATGAAAGTAAAACTGATCTGAAAAGGGTATACAATAATAAAGTCAGAATAAATTTAGATAGCTATTCCAGCTTTGAGAAGTTAATTGAGATTGATGTTCCTGAAATGATAAGTTTCAGGATCAATCCTGGTGAAGGGGCCGGTAAATATAAGCATATCACCACAGGAGGGGAACTAGCAAAATTTGGTCTTCCTATGTCTCAGACTTTAATGGCTTATAAATCAGCATTAGAAGCGGGGGTCCAAAAATTTGGTGCTCACACATTTTTAGGGTCCGGGATTCTAGATGAAGATCATTTTCCGGAGGTATTGGAATTATTGGTCGAGGAGATAAAGAATGTTCGCAAGGAAGTGGGCATAAAATTTGAATTTTTGGATATTGGGGGGGGATTTGGGATACCTTATTATGAAGAAAATAGAACTCTGGATATGCAGAAAACAGGACGAAGAACCTTACAAAAATTGGATGAACTGGTTAATGAATATGATTTAGGTAATCCTAAACTAGCAATTGAACCAGGTCGATATATTGTTGGTAACGCCGGTTATTTAATCACGAATGTAACTAGTGTGAAAGAAAGCTACAGGAAATACATTGGCATAGATGCAGGATTTAACGATTTAATTCGGCCTGCTCTTTATGGAGCAGAACATTCAATAGAAGTAGATGGCAAAGAAAATATTTCTAAAACCGAAAAAGTAGATGTATGTGGACAAATTTGTGAAAATACTGATATATTCACACGTGATAGAGAACTACCACCCCTTGAGGAAGGTGATACTCTTATTTTCAAGCAAGCCGGGGCATATGGAAGTGTTATGTCAATGCCTTATAATATGAGAATGAGAGCGGCCGAAGTAGGGATAAAAAGCGGAAAAGAAAGCTTAATAACCAGAAAAGAAACTCTTGATGACTTTTATAGAAGAATAAAAACCACTGATATACAATGAATAATAGAGGCAATGGACAGGTATTGGGTCAGGAGGTCTTAGTATTAAATAAAGCCTATGAGCCACTAGATGTATGTAATGTAAAACGTGCGATTGTAATGGTATTGCTTGAAAAAGCGGAAATAGTAGTTGAAATGGAAAGGGTGATTAGAAGTGTTACCAATGTTTTTCCTGCCCCGAGCGTGATCAGAATCCATAGATATATTTCTCCTGTAAAAGAATCAGTGGTTTTGAATAAGAAGAACATATTTAGGCGAGATAATTACACCTGCCAATATTGTGGAAAGAAGAATAGTGATTTGACAATTGATCATGTAGTACCTCGAGTAAAGGGGGGTAAAGATAGCTGGAATAATTTAGTTACAGCCTGCCAAAGATGCAATAATACCAAAGGTGATAAAGATCTGAGCAATACTGATCTAACTCTCAGAAAACAGCCTAAAAAACCGAATAAAATACATAGGTTACGCAAATTTGCAGGTAAAAAAGCCAAAGAAAAATGGCGTCCCTTTTTGTTTTTTGAGTAAATCATTTAAAATATAAATGCAAAGATAAAGAAAGGTCTTTATGGGAAAAGAAAAATCTAAAAAGCGAATTTTGAGCGGCATGCGACCGACTGGAAAAATGCATCTTGGTAATCTTGTAGGAGCTCTGGAAAATTGGGTCGATTTACAGAATAGTGGCGATTATAAAAATTATCATCTGATTGCGGATTATCATGTGTTGACTACTGATCCGGAATCGGAGCATATTCTGGATAATACTCTAGAGATGGTCAAAGATTGGCTGTCAGTAGGTATAGATCCCAAGAAAAGCCCAATATTCAGACAAAGCCAGATTAAGGAACATTCAGAATTACACTTGCTTCTATCGATGTTAGTGACCAAGGCAAGACTGGAAAGAAATCCGACTTTGAAGGAACAATTACAGGATCTTGAGATAGGTAATATTAGTTATGGACATTTGGGATATCCGGTTTTACAGGCTGCTGATATTATACTTTATAGAGGAGAACTTGTGCCTGTAGGAGAAGACCAGGCCCCTCATGTAGAAATCACAAGAGAACTTGCTAGAAAATTCAATAAAACCTATGGGGAGGTCTTTCCAGAGCCAGAAACCAAATTAACCAATTTTGCGCGCTTACCAGGTTTGGATAGAACTAAGATGAGTAAGTCCAAAGGCAATACAATTTTTGTTTCTGACAGTCCTGAACAAATAGAAGAGAAGATGATGCAGGCTATCACTGATGAAGAAAAGATTCGACTTGATGATCCGGGTAGACCGGAGGTATGTCTGGTACATACGTATCATGAAAAATTCAACCCAGAAGAGGCTGATCAAATTGCTAAGGACTGTAGAAAGGGCGACCTTGGTTGTGTAGAGTGTAAGAAAAGAGCCGCTAAAGCTATTGCAGAGTATTTAGAGCCATATTATGAAAAAAGAAAATATTACGATGAAAATGAAGATGAAGTAATGGATATTATAAGAAAAGGCGAAAAAGAAGCGGGGCAGGTTGCTGCTGAAACCATGGAGATGGTACATGAAGCGATGAATCTGGGTTAAGTATAGCTCTCTCATTCAGCTATTATTTAAGAGACAATAATAAATGTAATCAAAAGTCGTTAATAATTACCCAGAGAAAATATTGAAATAAGAATAAGAAAATTAAGTAAATAAGAGCAAGAATGGATTATCAGGTAAAACTGGATGTATTTGAAGGTCCTCTGGACCTTTTATTATTTTTTATTAAACGCGATGAAATCAACATCCATAATATTCCGATTGCATATATAACTGAGGAATTCCTGGATTATATTCACATGGCTCGTAAAATGGATATTCAGCTGGCAGGAGAATTTCTTGAAATGGCTGTAATGCTCATAAGGATTAAAACAAAAATGTTACTTCCGGACCAGGATCAAGACGAGGAAGAGGATATTGAGGATCCTCGTAATGAACTGGTTGATATGTTAATGGAATATAAAAAGTATAAAAAGGTGAGTGAGCTATTAGAGGATTTAGAGGAAAAAAGCGGTCAGCATTTTACAGTGCAACTTGATGATCATACTGAACAGGATTACGATCCTGATTTGTTCTTGTCGGATGTGAATTTGATGGAGTTGGGGACTGTTTTTAAGGAATTACTCCAGAACATGTCTGAGCCCTCGATTTATGAGGTTGAAAAGATAGAATTGACTACCGATGATCAGCAGCTTCATATTATTGAAAAAATGGGGGAGAGATCTAGAATTAGCTTCACTGAAATAACAGAGGAACTGGATAATAAAATAGAGGTGGTAGTTACTTTTCTTGCTCTTTTAGAACTTGTGAAAATGGATGATTATGTTGTTAAGCAGGATGAATTGTTTGAAGAAATACATTTAGAAAAAAGAAAGCAAGGGGAGGAAATTGGAGCAAAAGCATAAAATAGTTCTTGCTCTCCTGCTTTCGGCAGAGGAACCTTTACAGGAGAAACATGTAGAAAGATGTTTGGACACAGAAGTAGAAATGGAGAATATTGTTAATCAATTGAATTATGATCTAAACAGGACGGATATGCCTTTTGAAGTCCAGAATGTAGCGGGAGGCTATAAAGTTGTCACAAGGGCTAGATATGAACCCTGGTTAAATCGACTTCTACAAAAAAGTGGGGACACTACTCTTTCTCAGGCAGCACTGGAAACTCTCGCTATTGTCGCTTATACTCAACCAACAACAAAAAGCGAGATAGACTCAATTCGGGGGGTGAATACTTCTATGAAAACCCTTTTAGACAGAGAGCTTGTAGAAGTAAAAGGGAGATTAGACGCACCCGGCCGACCTTTACTCTATCGAACTACTGATCAATTTTTGGAATATTTTGGAATCTCGTCTCTGGAAGAACTACCCAAAATGAAAGAGATAGAGGAAATACTTGAAGAACAAGAAGATGGGAATTAGACTCAATAAATATTTATCCTTATGTGGGCTTGGTTCAAGGCGCAAATGTGACCAATACATTGAAGAGGGAGAGATTTCTATAAATGGAAAAGTAGTACAAGACTTTTCCTACAGGGTTCAGGAATGTGATACAGTCAAATACAAAAATCGAGTAGTTGAACCTGAAGAGACAACTTATGTAATCTTCAATAAGCCACAGGGGGTAATAACTACACTTGATGATCCTCAGAATAGAAAAAATGTTGGAGATTATTTTAAAAAACTTCCCTATATCAAACCTGTAGGTCGTCTTGATAAAGATACTACTGGGGTGCTCTTGTTAACTAATGATGGCGATTTGTTGTATAAATTAACTCATCCTAAATATCAAATACCAAAAAAGTATGTAGTCACTCTGGATAGCCAGGTTAGTGGAAAAATTAAAAATAAAATAGCTCAGGGTGTGACACTAGAAAATGGAGAGATAGCGCGAGGACAGATTATCAGGGTCAAATCTAAGGCTCATTCAATTGTTACAATGATTTTGAGAGAGGGGAAGAAAAGGGAAATAAGACGTATGTTTGCGGCTATAGGGTATGGAGTTTTGGAACTAGATAGAGTTTCTTTTGCTACTCTAACTTATCATGGTTTGCAAAGAGGCGAATGGAGATATTTGAAAGAGAAAGAAATTAATCTATTAAAGAAGATGACTAAGGATAAATAAAAAAGTTAAATTTTTATTATAAATTACGGTGCTAGACTCCTTCTGATTCACTTTTATATTTTCGGAAAATATACAGACTGAGCAACAGATTTGAAGTTATAACTATATTAAAAATAAATTATTTCATTGCATATAATAGATAAATAATAAAAAATATTATTGTCCTTAACTATTCCTATAATAATACTATATACGTCTAAATTATATGATGTTGATAATAAGGAAATTTACGTCCTTGCGCCTTTACGACCTAAAGTTTAAGTAAGACCAAAAATGATAGTAAAGTAAAAGTCACTAACATTTTGGTCTTACTTAAACACAAATTTTTGTACAGTACTTAATTTTATCTAAAATCTATTTGGGTTGATAATTATTTCTTTGCTTCCTCTATTAATTTTTCAATCGATTTGGCAACTCGTATTTTAGTTTGTGCTACTGGTTTTTTAGCCTGTTTTATCTTATTTTTTACTTTTTGTGAATCCAGGTCAATAGATTTACCAAAGATTGAGTTGAAAAATTTTGATAAAATAAAATCATTCTTATTATTTAATTTCTCTAGAGCACATAGACCTGTTTGGGAAATGCCCGCTAATCTTTCTGAAGCAGGTTCTATCTCTTGTATTATAGGCGAATTATTCATAATTGGTTTTAAATCCTTGTGATTCTTCTGCCATTGCTTGAGATATTTTTTTATTTGATGATAATTATTGTTGTAGTTATCATTCTTTAGGAATTCATCCACAAGGTTATTAAATTTTCTTACTGTAGTTTGGTCAGCTCTGGCAACATCCATAACTCTAGTATAAGGATCATTTTGAAAAAATCCATTTTCTTTTGAGGCATTTCTCTTATAGTTTCTTAAGGGTTCTAACACATCGACTAAAGTTTTAAGGGGACTAATATCTTGATTATTAGTCAGTCTTCTTAACATCATTCTATAATTTTTTATATGAGTTAATCCATGTTCTTCTAGTCTGAAGCTAACGTATTCCAGTCGTTTATACATATTTTCTATATCATTAACATGACTGGGAGACCATAATCTTTCTGCTATTGCGGCGGTTCTGGGCCAAATTCTGGAATCAATATTTTCTTCAGTTACAAATTCGCCCCACATCGTAGCTTCACCACCTAAAATATTATTTTTTTCATTATTGGTAAGACTTGTGTCTGGAATGGGATCAACTTTGTAGTGTTTTGAAGCATTTTTCATCAGGTCAATATAAAAACCATTTGATAATATAGTTTTATAACCATTTTTAATTGCTTTTACCTGTGTTTTTTTATCTTTCCAGACCTGTAGAACTATATTTTTAGGCATGTCTTCATTAAGAATTTCCTGCCAGCCAATCATTTTTTTATCATATTTTTCCAGGATTTTTAATAAACGGCTAATAAAATGATTATGTAACTCAGTATAGTTTTTAATATCATTTTGTGCCATAAAATTTTGAATTTCAGGATTACTTTCCCAGGCGTGATTTTCTACTTCATCTCCTCCTATATGAAAATATTTTGCATTGAATAGATTAGCCATTTCTTTAAAAAAGTTATCCAGAAAAGTATAGGTGTATTCTTGGGTTGGGTCAACTACAGGTTCCATTATGCCCCATGATCTTATAAGGCTATCCCGGGGTTCTTTACTACTGGCTAATTTGGGATAAGCGACTATCCAACTGGTAGCATGACCGGGAAGGTCAAATTCTGGAATAACTCTTATTCCTCGATTATTAGCATATTGAATGATTTCTTTGATTTGGGATTGTGTATAGTATTTTCCATCCGAAGCCTTTTTATGTAATTTCGGATAGACTTTACTTTCCACTCTAAATCCCTGGTCATCTGATAAATGCCAGTGGAGTACATTTAATTTTAAGGCAGCCATAGCATCTAAGTTTCTTTTAATAACATGTACTGGCTCAAAATGCCTGCTTACATCAATCAATAAACCTCGCCATTTAAAACGGGGAGAATCTTTTATAGTAATGCCAGGAAAATAGTACCCTTCCTTATCATTGGAGAGGAGCTGTAAAAGAGTTTCTAAACCTCGCATAGCACCTATATCAGTTTCTGCTTTCAAAACAATCTGGTTATCATTTACATTTAAGTGATAATTTTCATTCATCTTACGGGAAAGTTCAGCTTTTGTATCTGTCTTTATTATTAGTTCAGCTTCTTGAAAATTTTGATCGGGGCTTACAAAATTTTGTTGGAAGAAAATTCCAGTTCTATTTTTGATCCGATTTAATGCCCTAGTGGCATATTTGTACAATCTAGTGCTACCCTTTCCCTTAATATGTATATTGAAATCCGAAGTGAGTTTCAACTTCCCTTCTTTTACTTGGAGTTTTTTGGGAATAGGCATCAAATGGGAACGAGGAGACTCATTACCATGAATGGAAATGATAGATCCAAAACAGAGAGTGAAAATTAAACTAATTTTTAAAAAGTTAAGTGAAGGCGAGTTTCGATGACTCAATTTTTTCTCCTTTCGTTTTATTTTTATTGATTGAAAAAATTAATCTAGATTATCTTAAAGATAATTTTTATTAATTTCAAGTAGTGTTTGTGACTACCTCTATGAAAGCCACTAACTATTAATTCAAATATCAGTAAAATACTTTATAAGCTAGAGGAGTATCCATAATTAGGTCCTGCATCAAAGGGTTCATCAGTTATAGTGTTAAAGTATTTATTAGGTCAATTGAAGTAAATAATCCTATAAAAAGTTTTAAATATGTTTAATATTATTAATTGTATAGGAGGTAAAGAGATATAATTTCCTGTAATTTTTTCAAAAACGTTTTTGTATCTGCAAAATTCATTATCATCTACCTTAGCCTGGATTATTCATAACCATTTTAAAACGGTAGATTAAGAATATATTTTATATCATTTTAATTACCCTTTTCTATAAAAACTAAGTTTTTCCGAAGGATCCCCCTCGGGGTCTTCATCGAAGTCCCTGGTGACCGTTGTGACCTAAGCGACCCAAGGGAAATGGTAATGAATTTTTCAGGTTAGATCACCAGGAATTTTTTGGTAACTTTCGAGATTTTTCCAGAAAGTTAGCGGAATGAATAAATTCCGGGATTAACCTTAAGATACTTCATAACTCTAAAAACTGATTTTTTTAAATATATCAAGCATAAAAATATGTATTTAATTATTTTAGGGTTTATATCTAGTAGAATCAGGCATAATCCAGTTGTAGAAGTCCTCCCAATTAACAAACAAAAATCATCCAGGAAAATATGAAGTATGTAATTGATTGAATCCTAGGTATAAAAGTGACAATAAATAAAATAACAAAAAAATTGGATCAATAATTCTTGATATTTAATAGTTACACATTTATATTTATTCAGTAAATAAAATAATTAGCAAAGAACGATTTCCTGATTACCACACGGTAAATAAAATATTGAATAGAGGAGGAAAATCTGGTGCAAATAATAGATTATTTCTTGAAAATAAGATAGATTGTAAAAATTTCTGGTATCAATTTAGTTAAGGAAGATAGGGAAATAGTATTTTTATAAAAATTTATATTCAACTATAAGTAATAGAAATGAGGGAAAGGTAAATCTCTAATATGTATAGGAAAGGAGTTAACATGGGAAACAATCAAATCAATGAAAGAGTCAAGAAGGTGATAGCCAATGTATTGGATTTGGGGGTAGATGAGATTGACGATGATGATAATTTTATATTTGACCTGGGGGCTGACTCTGCCCAGAGTATTGAGTTGATTGCTGCTTTTGAAGAAGAATTTAATATTGATATGGATGAGGATAAGGCACTAGAAATACAAAATGTATCTAATGCTGCAGATTTTATTTCTGAACATTTGTAAATTTAGGAGGATAAAATGGAAGCTAATCTAAAAGAAAAATTGGATAATATATTTTATCCAGAATCTGTTGCCATAGTTGGAGCTAATAAAGTACCGGGAACTGTTCCTCATGATATTATTTTGAATATTTTAAAAACAGATTTTCAAGGGATAGTATACCCAGTTAGTCCAAAAGAAAAATTTATTGCCGGTGTTAAATCTTATGATTACATAATTGATATAGAGGATCCGGTAGATCTTGCTGTAATAGTGTTTCCAGCTTCGGTAACAAATCTAGCCATGAAGCAACTTGCAGAAAAAGATGTTAAGTCGGCTATTATAATTTCTGCAGGATTTAAAGAAATAGGCGGAAAAGGAAAAGAGAGAGAAAAAGAACTTGTAGAAATTGCCAATCAAAATGATATATCTTTTATTGGCCCAAATTGTCTGGGAGTTATCAATACTGATCCTAAAACGTCATTAAATGCCTCTTTTGCCAGAGAAATGCCTGAGGAAGGTAATATTGCCTTCCTATCACAAAGTGGTGCTTTATGTACTGCTGTACTCGACTATGCTAAAGCAAAACATATAGGTTTTTCAAAATTTGTCAGTTTTGGTAATAAAGCTGATATAACAGAAATTGACCTATTAAAGTATTTGAAAGACGACCCGAAAACTGATGTAATTTTGCTATATCTGGAAGAAATAAGTGATGGTAGGAAATTGATGGAAACGGCAAGGGAGATTATTAATGAAACTGGTAAACCCATTCTTGCTTTAAAATCAGGAAGAACTTCTGAAGGAGCTTCCGCTGCGGCTTCACATACAGGTTCTTTAGCGGGTAGTGATGAAGTAATTAATGCAGCGATGAAACAGTCCGGAATAATTAGATGTAGAAATATAGAAGAAATGTTTAATAAGGCTATAGCAATGGCGTATCAACCACTCCCAAATAAAAATAGGGTAGCAATTATCACAAATGCTGGTGGACCTGGAGTTCTGACTACAGATGCAGTCATAGAAGAAGGGTTAGAGATGGCGCATTTTTCCGAAAATACTCAGAAAACTTTAAAGCAAAGCTTACCTAAGACAGCGAATACAAAAAATCCTGTAGATGTGATTGGTGATGCTAGAGCGGATAGATACAAAGTTGCTATTTCTCAAGCCATGAAGGATGTAAATGTTGATGGAGTTCTTGTAATTTTGACCCCCCAATCTATGACAGATATAAAAGATATTGCTCAGGAAATAGCTAAAGTTTCACAACAATACAGTAAACCAATATACACTTCTTTTATGGGAGAGGCAGACGTAGCTGAAGGTGTAGACATACTTCAGAAAAATAAAATTCCTCATTATCAACTTCCAGAGGCAATGTGTTATGCCTTTTCGACGGCTTATTCCTATTCACAATACGAACAAACCGAAATTGATAGAACAGAATTTTATGAAGATGTGAACAAAGAAAAGGCAATTCAAATATTAGAAGAAGCTCAACAAGAAGGCAAAGAAGTTTTACCTGAATATGAAGCTGATACAATCTTAAAAACTTATAACCTCCCCGTACCGGAAAGTAGTCTGGCTCATAATAAGAAAGAGGCTGTAGAATTTGCAGAGAAAATTGGTTTTCCTGTTGTGATGAAGATAATGTCGGAGGATATTGTCCATAAATTTGATATTAATGGAGTTCAATTAGAGATAACCGGACCAGATGAAGTTAAAGAGGCCTATGAAACCATCATTGAAAATGTATCTAAAAATAAACCTGAAGCAGATATTGATGGCGTATTAATTGAGAAGATGATTCCTGAGGGTCAGGAGGTCATTGTAGGAGTGAATAGAGATCCGGCATTTGGACCTTTTCTCATGTATGGTCTGGGAGGTATATTTGTTGAGACGTTTAAAGACGTGAGTTTTAGGGTGGCCCCAATCGATAAAACTACTGCTTCTCAAATGATTAAAGAAACAAATTCTTATAATTTGCTAAATGGTGCACGTGGCATTGCAAAAAAAGATATTTCAGCATTAGAAAATGTTTTAATCAGGTTAGGTCAGCTTGCAAATGATTGTCCTCAGATTGAGGAATTAGATATTAATCCCTTGATTGTACTTGATGAAGGTGAGGGATGCTATATAGCTGATGCTACTATAATTTTATAATATAAGTTATTAATAAATATAATTGGAGGAAATAATGCGGATTTTAATTCATGACAATTACGGTTCTCTGAGTAAATGGGTGGCACATTATGTCAGTAAAAGGATTAATGATTATGAGCCTACAGAAGATGATCCCTTTGTGTTAGGATTACCCACAGGGTCGACTCCATTAGGTACCTATGATGAGTTAATCGACTTGAATCAAAGAGGTAAAGTTTCTTTCGAAAATGTAGTTACTTTTAATATGGATGAATATGTTGGATTGGAAGAGGACCATCCTCAGAGTTACCACTATTATATGAATAAAAATCTTTTCAGCCAGATAGATATCAAAGATGAAAACATCAATATTCCGGATGGGAATGCTGATGATCTTAACAAGGAGTGCGAAGAATATGAGGAAAAAATTGATGAAGTAGGTGGAATTGATTTGTTTCTAGGAGGAATAGGTGAAGATGGACATATAGCTTTTAATGAACCTGGTTCTTCTTTATCATCAAAAACCAGAATAAAAACTTTGACCTATGATACGAGAGTTGCAAACTCTAGATTTTTTGATGATAATATTGAAAATGTACCTAAATACGCTCTAACAGTTGGAGTAGGAACGGTTATGGATGCCGATGAGGTTTTGATTATTATAAATGGTTATAATAAGGCTCGAGCTCTACAAAAAGCAGTAGAAGAAGGCGTGAATCATATGTGGACAGTCTCAGCATTACAGTTGCATGAGAATGGTATGATTGTCTGTGATGATGCTTCTACAATGGAGTTAAAAGTCAAAACAGTAAACTATTTTAAGGATATAGAAAAAGAATCTTTAGAAAATACACCTAAATTATAATATATATTAAAGGAGTTAATTATGCAATTTAGGACTATCAATAACAACGAGAAAAAGATTCTAAAAGAAAATTTCTGTGAAGCTGAAGATTGGAAAAAAATAAAAGTAGCTGAGGGATTTAATCCTGAAAGAGTCCAGAATACAACCTTTTTTGGCGAAGTAAAGTTAGGAGCAAACAATGAAGAAGTTGATTTAGGACCTAAGAGATCCAGGAAATCCGGCATAATTAACTCCACAATTTCTAATTCTATTATAGGTGATAATGTTTTTATAAAAGATGTAGAGGAGATAAGTCAATATAAAATAGGGAATAAAGCTATAATAGAAAACACTGGAATGATTCTAAAAGAAGGAGAAACTTCTTTTGGTAATGGTATAAAAATTGAAGTTCTGAATGAAGGTGGAGGAAGAGAACTACCACTTTTTTCTGAATTAAATGCTCAGTTGGCTTATATGTTAGTTCACTATAGACATAGAAAAGATTTTATCGAGAGAATGGAAAATATTATTGAACGAAAAGTTGATAAAATTGATAGTACCAGAGGAGTAATTCAGCAAAATTCTCATATTAGAAATACAGAGAGAATAAAAAATGTTAATATAGGTGCTTTTACTAGACTTTATTCTACATCCGTTCTAGAAGAGGGTACAATCAGAAGTACTAAAAGTTCTCCAGTAATAATTAATAATATTTCTAGTGCAAAAAAGTTTATTATAAGGAAGGGAAGTAAATTAGAAAATGATGTTATAATTGAAAAATGTTTTATTGGCGAGTCAGTGGAGATAAGTGCCCAATTTTCTGCAGAAAATTCAGCTGTATTTGCAAATTCAGAATTTATGCATGGGGAAGCTTGTAGCTTATTAGCAGGACCGTTTAGTGTTTCGCATCACAAATCATCTTTGTTGATTGCAAATATGACATCCTTTTTTAATGCTGGAAGTGGCACAAATCAGAGCAATCATATGTATAAACTTGGTCCTCTACATCAGGGAATACTTGAGCGGGGATGTAAAACGGGTTCCTTTTCATATTTATTATGGCCTAGTAGAGTAGGAGCTTTCAGTGTTGTCAGGGGTAAACATAACACGCAATTCAATACTGAAAAATTTCCCTTCTCTTATATTGAGAAATCTGATCAGGATTCAATATTAAATCCTGCCATGAATCTGGCAACAGTTGGAACACTTCGGGATAGTAGAAAATGGCCAAGAAGAGATGGAAGAATTAACCCTGAAGAAGAAATATCCGCCACGAAAATAAATTTTGACTTATTTTCTCCTTATACTATAAGTAAAGTCCTGGAGGCCTTAAATGTAAGTACAGAATTATATGAAAAAGCCACTAAAAAGCAAAATTTTGTGAGATATAATGGAATTAAAATTAAGAGATTATTATTGAGGACGGCAAAAAAATATTATAAAATCCCTATTCATATTTTCATAGGAGATCAATTTGTAGAAAAATATGAACAGGTTTCTCCAACAGATTTTGAGGAATTAAAAGAAAAAGCCTTTTTGGAACCGGATAAAATTGAGAGAGAATGGGTTGACCTGTTGGGTATGATTACGCCCAAAAAGGAATTGAATCAGATAATAGAACAAGTAGAGAATAAGGAAATCAATGAAATTAACAATTTCCAATCACAATTATACAATTTATATAAAAAGTTTAATGATCTGACCTGGAGATGGACAATTGGTTTAATAGAAAAATTTTATGATAAAAAGTTAGAAAAATTCACCAATGATGATTTTATTGAGATAATCGATAATTGGAGAGACAATAAAAATAAATTCAATAATATAATTATTAAGGATGCTAAAAAAGAGTTTAGTAAGGACAGTAGGATAGGCTATGGAATTGATGGTAATGAAAATATAAAAGATACTGATTTTAGGGCTGTAAGAGGTAAAATAGAGGAAAATGATTTTATAAAGAGTCTAGAAGAAGAAAAGGAACAAGTTAATAATACAGCCAAAGATATATTACAAAAATTAAAAACGTAAACCGATCAATATTTACTATTACCAGCTTTGAGCCCACTGAAAAATGATTAAATTCTGAACTCTCGAAACGTAATAAAGACATCTCCTTATCTGGGTTCGACTCTCCTTTGGGTAACCAGGGTCTCCGCAGCCTCCTAGGGAAGATCTCGAAAGAGGCGCTCAACATGATAAATTTACTGAATTTTTTAGTGGGCCATGTATTTTTATTTAATGAATTAATCAAAAAGGTAATGGATCTAATTAGAAGCCATATTTAAAATCAAATTTATAAGGTGAGCGGGCAGAGAAAGAGTATCTCATCGGTTTTATAAATTAATTCGTCTATCGAAAAATGTTTTCGTGTTCGAAAATCATACAAATTACTTTATTGCGCGAGAGTTTTTTCTTTAGTTGTATTTTTCTGTTGGTTAATTCTTATAATAGTTAATATGCTATTTTGAATGTCATTAACTTATTTAAAAATTTAGATTAGTCAATATATATTGGTTTTTTATAAATAATTTGTGGATTTACCTTGAAATTATATTGCTGAGTATATAAATTCATTCAGTGAACAAAAAAAAGGAAGTTATTTAAGGAAATAAATATGATAGTGAAGAAATAGGTAATATAGAGTGGGTATTTAAGGATGGTTAAAAGGAAATTTCAGTTTGATACCAATAGTAGCAAGTTGATTTTGAATAAAATTAGAATACATGGAGAAATTTCGTCTGCAGAATTATCAAGGTTAACCTCCTATCAGCCTTCTACTATATCTAATATAGTAAAAAGATTAAAAAAGCGGGGGTTAATTGAAGTTAGTAGAATAGCCAGTTCAGATAGCGTTGGAAAACCACCTACTTTATGGAAGGTTAAACCAGACCAGGGTTATATCATCGGTATTGAGTGTCTTCCGAATGAAATTAGATCTCGAGTTGTAGATATCGCAGGAAATTCAATAGCACAAAAACGGAGAAAATATAAAAATTGTATTAAAGGCGGAGAAATATCTCTGAAAATTAAAAACTATATTGAAAATGTGTTAAATGAATTTGAATTTATTAAAAATGATATTTTAGGTATTGGGATAGCTTTACCAGGTTTAATAGATGGGGAAAATGGTTATATTCATTTTTCGAGAGAATTGAATATTGATAAATTACCCCTGCGGGATAAGATTAAAGAAGCCTTTGATATACCAATTTATCTGGCAAATGATGCTAATGCGGGAGCTTTAGGTGAAATATGGTTTAAAAACGCAGAAGGCCGTGATAATTTAATATTTTTATCAATAAATGAAATTACTAAAGATCTTGGTTCAGGAATAATAATTGATAACCAATTATATGATGGGTGTAGTGGAACGGCTGGAGAACTTTTGACTAGTTTACCTAATATAATAAAAATTATATCAAGGCTACGTGAGGAAGAGGATATTAATACTCAATACTGGGATAGATTTGATAGACATGAAGAGGTTCCTTTTTCGGAAATTATAGATAAGGCCAAGAACGAAGACCCTGTTGCCTCGGTGATAGTTGAAAAATTTAGCGAAGTAATTGCGGATCAGGTTGTTAACCTAATTGGATTTTATAACCCTGAATCCATTATATTAGGAGGAGATGTTTCTAGCACTGATTATATTGTAAGTAATTATATAATACCAGAAGTTAAGAATAATTTCAGTGAATATTTTCCGAGAGGAGTGGAGTTTCCAAATATTACTCCTTCTAAATTTGGTGTCTATTCAGTTAGTATGGGAGCAATATCATTAATATTAAAAAATATTTTCCTCAATGAGAATGTTTAGAAGAGTGATAATAATCAAAAATTAATTAGGAGGTCAATCATGGAAAAAAAGGCGTTAAAAATATTACTTTCTTCTGTAATAATGCTATTATTAACAATATCATTTGCTTCAGCACAAACTGGAACTGTAAAAGGTAAAGTAGTTGCTGCTAATAATGGTGATCCTTTACCAGGTACAAATGTAGTGGCTCCAGCATATAATATTGGGACTGCCGCAGATATTGAGGGTAATTTTACTGTTAGAAATGTTCCTGCCGGGGAAGTAAAATTGAAAGCAACTTTTATTGGTTATCAGCCCAAGACTGTGCAAGTAGAGGTTAAAGCGGGAGAAATAGTACAGAAAAATATCAAATTAAAAAGTCAAAGTATAGAAGGACAGGAAGTAGAAGTTATGGCGCAAGCCAAGGGGCAGATGGATGCGATTAACGAACAAATCACTTCAAACACAATAACAGATAATGTTTCTTCCTCAAGAATACGAGCCCTACCAGATGCTAACGCTGCAGAGTCAGTGGGAAGACTGCCAGGAGTATCTATAAAGCGTACTGGAGGAGAAGGAAATAAGGTTGGAATTCGAGGTATGAGTCCCAAATATACTAAAATCACTATTGAAGGGACACAAATGGCCTCTACAAGCAGTGAAAATAGAAGTGTTGATTTAAGTATGATATCCTCAAATCTTCTTGCTGGTATTGAAGTACAGAAATCTCTAACTGCCTCTCAAGTAGGTGATGCAATGGGAGGAGTCGTTAATTTCAAAGTAAGAGATGCAACTTCTGGTTTAAATTCTGAAATACTTGTTGAAGGAGGATATACCGGATTGAGGAATAAATTAGGAGATTATAAGATAATGGGGAGTATTGATAATAGATATTTTGATGATAAATTAGGTTTATTATTACAAATAAGTAATGAACGTAAGAGCTTGGATGCTGAGAATTTAACAGCAGAATACGAAAAACAGAGAGGATCTTTAGATGAAGAAATGGATTCTGCTAGTGTGACCAGGGTTGATCTAGAGGATGTGTATCGTAATCGAATTCGTCAGGGTGGAGCTTTTGTCGCTGACTATGAAACTGACTATAGTAAAGTAAAATTGACTAACTTTATAAATATAGGAAAAACAAATACTAGAAATTATAATCGTGTTTTTATGGATAATGGAAGTGAAAAATTTATGACTAACTATGATGAACAGGAATTATTTACTATGGTAAATAGTCTTAATTGGGATCAAACATTGCCGAGAGGGGATCTTAATCTAAAAGTTTCTCGTTCACAATCAAAGAGGGATGTACCTGTAGGAGGAAGTTTTAGTTTTAGAAATAATAGTGGATTGGAAAATCCGGCAAATAAATATACACCTACTAATTTAATAAATGAATCCAAAGAAACCTTTAAAAATGTATTTTTACATGAAATACCAATTGATATATCTAATAATGATGAAATAATTTGGAGTTATTCAGGTAATTATAATTATAGTTATTCCTTATCAAATAATATCTCGGGAGATTTAGAAATAGGAGGAATGTATAGAGAAAAATATAGAGAATATGATGAAAATCATTATTATGTAAATGCCAATTGGGGAAGTGCAAGTTATGTAAGAAATTATTTAATTAGTTATCATGGCTTACAGGATGAGATAGATATTGGAACGGAAAATATACCAATAAAGCCTTTTTTATCCGATGATTATGATAATGAGAACTTCTTAGAAGGTAAGTATAATATGAGAAATTATGCTGATATTGATATGGTGAAAGAAACAGTGAAAAAATTATCCAATTATGATGTGCCGGATTCTTTGGATGATAAAGATAGACTTCGCCCTCAAGATGTTCAATCCAATACACATGATTATAGCGGAAATGAATATTATACAGCAGCATATATTGAGACAAATATGAAGATTGGAGAAAAAATAAATGTAACACCGGGTTTGAGATATGAACGTAATGTAACAAAATATACTGGAATAAGAGGTGATGAAACAGAAGGAGCCTCAGTTAATCGCGATTGGAGTGGTGCGTACTATGAAGCTACATCTAAAAGAACAAACCAATTCTTTTTGCCAGTATTACAAATAAAAGTTGCCCCGCAAGATTGGTGGGATGTCAGGCTAGGATATACAGAGTCACTCTCCAGACCAGATTATAATAGTATAATACCTCGTGTTCTGATATCTGATAATAATATAGCTATGGGAAATGTTAATTTGGAACCTTCCCATTCCAATAATTATGATTTAAGATTATCATTCCACTCAGATCGACTGGGATTATTATCAGTAGGAGGATTTTATAAAAATATATCCAATCAAATCTTCAGTGATCAAATAGTAATCAGAAATAAGGAACATGCAGAAAAATTTGATGGTATACCATTAGAAGGTAATGATTATAATGAAACCATAGATAAGAATAAAGTGAGTACAGTGGTGAATAATGATAATATCAGTGAGGTATATGGATTTGAATTAAGTATCCAGAATCAATTTTGGTATCTACCTGGTATATTGGGTGGACTTGTTTTTAATGGAAACTATACCTATATAGATTCTGAAGCACAATATCCATTTGCTAAAATAGGAACAGACTATTTTACAGGAGAACAATATGTTGATATAGATACTACCTATAAAGAAAGATTAATTGACCAACCAGAACATAAATTAAATTTATCCTTAGGTATGGATTATAAAGGATTTTCAGGACGACTTTCTGCTAAATATAAATCAAACGTGTTTTCAAGGAATGCTTATTGGCCAGAATTAAGGGGACAAACTGATGATTTTATGAGATGGGATCTTTCATTAAAACAACAATTGCCTATTGAAGGATTAGAATGTAGATTGAATATCGAAAATCTAAATAATGAAAGTGATAGAAGTATATTAAAATATAATGGATTACCTACTGCAGAAAGAAATTATGGACGATATATAAGCTTTACTTTAAACTATAAGATGTAAATCTTAATAAGGAGAGGAGGTATTATGTGACAAAATGAACTTGAAATAGTGGTAAGATTATAGGTTAAATTAGAATTTAAAAATGAAATGAAAACAAGGAGGAAGAAAGATGAAATTAACGAAAAAAACATTGTTAACCTTTTTAGTAGTTATGTTAGGAGTAAGTGTAGGTATAGCACAGGATACTGTAGAAGTACCAGTATTAAGTCCTAATGATGGTGAATTTTTAAATACTTATATGGATGATAATCCGGCTGATGTCTATAAGCTAAAACGTGGTGAAACATATTTTATGAATAATTCTGTCCAACTCAATGAAGCTTTAGATATAGTTGGAGAAGAAGGTAATTCTGAAGAAACAGCACCTGCTAAAATTCGCGCCGGATATGATGATCAAGGTAGATTAATTAATACTCTATTTGCAGTAAATGGTGATATTACGTTCAAAAATGTGTACATAATCGGTAGAGGAGTAGGTAGCAAATGGGATATGACAGCTCAAACTATTCAATGTCAAGGAAGTGGTAACGAATTGTTTCTTGATAATATTATTTTAGAAGGTAATCAAGAAAACGGATTTGTGATTAGTGGCGATAATTGGGATATTACTGTTAAAAATAGTATATTCAGAAATAATATGAATCAAACTCAGAATTATAATGGACGTGCTATAAGGAATAACGGATCTGTTGCCGGTGAAATAGTAATGAAAAATAACACCTATTTTAATATCACTGCTTATGCAATAGTTACACCTGTATGTGAAAAATTCGTATTTGATCATAATACCATGGTGAATACAATGACAGATGTCTTTTTTGCTCATCAAATGGCAAATGCTGAGATAACAAATAATATTTTCTATAATCCTGAATTTAATCCTCTTGTCGATGCTGAATTGGTATGGAAAAATTTTGATGCCGAAGTTGCTGGTGTGATTTGTCAGGATACTTTATCTGACGGTGCAAAAGCTGCTTATGATACATTATTAGGTGGAAGTGACTGGAGCCGGAAAGTTGCTGTAAAGAGTAATGTATATTACTGGGACCAGGAAGTTAAGGATTTTTGGAACTCAGCTGATACACTTTACTCTACACCATGGATTGATGAAAATACTCAGAAGTTTTTTGATGATGATGAAAATTATCCAGATATGGTAGCAACAGATAATGTAGAAAAAGATCCTGGCTTTGCTAATAAAGGAGACAATTTAAGTGCGATGGTACAACAGGGTAAGTATATTAGACAACCATCAACAGGAGATATCGAGAATATTTATTGGGGTGTACCTAGCTCTGGAGAGATTCAATGGCCTTTACCAGAAGATCTATCTTATTCTGCTGACTTGACCGGTACGGATGGTAAGGCAATTGGTGACCTCAATTGGCAAGAAGGCGGTACAGCAGTTGATAATAATGGAAGCAATCCAGATAGCTATACTTTAGAACAAAACTATCCTAATCCCTTTAACCCAACTACAAATATTGGATTCAAATTGAAAAATTCTACAGATGTTACACTTAGTGTGTATAATATGTTAGGTCAGAAAGTTAGAACTATGAATTTGGGTAAAATGTCTGCACAACACCATACTGTAAAGTTCAATGGAAGCGATCTTTCTTCAGGTGTTTATATTTATAGACTTCAGGCCGGTAATAAAGTTGTTGGTACAAAGAAAATGGTTCTAGTAAAATAATTAAATAATCGTATATAGCCGAAGTTGGAGTTTTAGATCCAGCTTCGGCTATTTTTGTATAAAATATACTTCATAAAAATTTACAATTACTGTAGAGAAGATTATATTAAACAAATGGAGAAAAAAATGGAAAGAAGAGGATTTATAAAAAAGTTATCCTTACCTCTGATAGGGTTATTGCTAGGTAATTGTAATAAAAAAGTCAAATTAAAGGGACAAAAGAATTATATCTGGATTAATTTAAAAGAACTTCAGAAAAATACATGGGAAAAAACAGTAAAAAGCTTAAAGGCAAATGGTGTAGATGGTTTATTGGTACAGGCTGATGAAAATAATTTAATGCCTATAAATAATTTTACCACCCTTGCAAAAAAATATGGACTTGAGGTCCATTTTTGGATTATTACAATGAAACATAATAAAAAGAAGGTAAAAGAAGAACATCCGGAGTGGTATGTTATAAATAGAGAAGGTGTTTCTTGTTTAGAAAATCCTCCTTATGTTAAAGATTATAGATGGTTGTGTCCATCCAGAGAAAGTGTTAAAAATTATGTACAAAATAGATGTAAGAATATTTTGGATAATACTAATGTTGATGGAATACATCTGGATTATATAAGATATCCTGATGTAATATTACCAGAAGCGATACAACCTGAGTACGGGTTAAATCAAACTAAAGAACTTGCTCGTTTTGATTACTGTTATTGTGAGGTATGTAGAAAAAAATTTAAGGAAAAATATGGCAAAGACCCTCTAGAAATGAAAAAACCGGCTAAAAATAAAAAATGGAAGGAATATAGATATAACCAAATAACAAAAGTTGTCAAAAAGGTAGACAATGTTGTTCGTAAAAATGAGAAGAAATTAACTGCAGCGGTATTTCCGACCCCGAATATAGCAAGAAATTTAGTTAGGCAAGATTGGACTGAATGGCCTTTGAATGCTGTTTTTCCAATGATGTATCATAATTTTTATAATAAACCTGTCTCATGGATTGAAAAAGCAGCTCAGAAAGGGACTAAAGCATTAAAAGGTAATTTCCCGTTATATTCCGGAATATTTGTACCGGAACTGAAACCAGAAGAGATAAAAAAGGCTGCTCGATCTGCTAAGTTAGGGGGAGCTAAAGGGGTTTCAATATTTGATCTTGGTGCAATGACCAAAAAGCACTGGCAGAATTTTGACAAATAAAAAATTGATTTGATAAGTTTAACTGAATGTAAAAATAGATTATATGATAATTATCTTAAAATCGTACCAAAATAATTATAGTAAAAAATATATAAATGATAAGTGTAATTTAAACATATAAGTTTTAATCAAAGAGGACAAATATATGCTTCAAACGATCGATTGGGTGATTATAGGAGGATTTTTTGCAGTAATATTGTCAATAGGATGGTATGCTTATTTTTGGTCAGGTGAGGATACAGAGAGTTTCT
>Ga0102941_1000069_pt1 | contig 38751 bp, 32 predicted proteins | sample SalPonR2_C_D2_MG_FD_79281 | JGI IMG/M metagenome (GOLD analysis project Ga0102941, IMG submission 79281) | Salt pond soil microbial communities from South San Francisco under conditions of wetland restoration - Salt Pond MetaG R2_C_D2_MG | ecosystem: Environmental > Aquatic > Marine > Intertidal... | reverse complement strand
TGGACGCGCTGATCGAGGCAGGTCTCGTCGATGGCGATCGCGTCGGCATCACGGGCGGATCATACGGCGGCTACGCGACGGCCTGGGGCGCCACCTATTACACGGAGCGCTTTGCCGCGGCGGTCATGAATGTCGGGCTGTCGGACAAGATCAGCATGCTCGGCACCTCGGATATTCCACGTGAGCTCTATCTGGTTCACTACCGCACCTGGCCGTGGGAGGACTGGGCGCTTTATCGGGAAGCCAGCCCGATCTATTACGCCGAACAAGCGCAGACCCCATTGCTGATCCTGCACGGGGCAGACGATCCCCGGGTTGATCCGACCCAGTCCAAGACCCTCTTTCGTTACATCGGGCTGCAAGACGACCCGCCGCCGCTGCGCCTCGTGCTGTATCCCGGCGAAGGCCATGGAAATCAACGGGCCGCCTCGCGTTGGGACTACAGCCTGCGCCTGATGCGCTGGATGAACCATTACCTCAAGGGCGACGGCGGCGCCCCGCCGCCCCATGCCGTCGACTATGGCCTCGAGGCGAGTGAAGAAGCGCGCTGATGTCTTCGTCGTCAAACGCGATTGATTAGCCTGCACTAGAGCATAAGCCGGATAACTGTTGCTACGGGTCACGGCCGAAAGTATGCGACCTTCGGTCTGCGCTGCCAGCAACTCGACCAGCGCTTGCTGCTTCGGACTTGGAGCCGGTGTTGCGAGCGCAGCAGCGGCGGCAGTCACATCGCGTACTTTCGCCATATCGCCGCGGGACGCATGATCGGCGCCCCCCCCATTGCATGAGCCGCAAGCCGGGCCGTCGCGGCGCCCGAGCGCGTCGCCATGACGCAGCGGCGTCAGCAAAGGCGATGACAATCAGGACGCGGAACCCGCGAGCGCGTGACCCAGCAGGTCGGACAGGTGCCCCGCAGCCGCAAGTTAGTCACGCTCGCAGAAAATGGGGGAAAGCCGGGAAGGTACCGGACCGGACCGGACCGGACCGACATCAGTCTGTTACCCTGCCAGTCGGGACGGCAGGCTATAGCGCTCCAAAGCGCGATGCAGCCACTGTGCACCCTGTTACCAGCATGGCTGTAGCTGATGAACGGCACGTAGCGGCGTTTTCGTACCATGCAATCTCCTCCTCGGCCGCCGAGCCAGCGTCAAAGTGTCTCGGCGCTGTCCCGCAGCATTCCGTAACGTGGCATCCTTTGACGCAGCATAATGTTTACGGCTGCGCTGGGCCCCTCTAACGCAAGCCTCGATCCGCCATAGCCAATCTCAGGGGAAACAGGACTCTTGTGCTATAAAGGCAGGCAGGAATAGATACACTAGAGCCGTGTGCAACTGGCTGCCTGATATTCGGTTTTACTTTTTCCGTCCCGGGATGATCATTATGCCCGGTCACACGAGAACCGACTTGTGGCGATCCGACTTCCAAGCTCGTGTCTATAGACACCAATCATCGCCGGACAAGTACTCGCATGAAGAAAGCATTGATTACAGGCATTACGGGTCAGGACGGTTCGTACCTTGCAGAACTGTTGCTGAAGAAGGGCTACGAAGTTCACGGCATCAAGCGCCGTGCATCTTCATTCAACACCGATCGAATCGATCATCTTTACCAGGACCCGCATGAGCAAGGCGTGAAATTGCGGCTTCACTATGGCGACCTCACGGACGCCACCAATCTCATCCGGGTGATCCAGGAAGTGCAGCCAGACGAGATCTATAACCTTGCGGCGCAAAGCCATGTCCAAGTGTCGTTCGAAACGCCTGAGTACACTGCCAATTCCGATGCGCTCGGCACACTGAGACTTCTTGAAGCGGTGCGAATACTGCGCATGGAAAAAACGACGCGTATCTACCAGGCCTCCACGTCAGAGATGTTCGGTAAAGTACAGGAAGTGCCGCAGAAGGAAACAACCCCGTTCTATCCCCGGTCACCCTACGGCGCTGCCAAGGTCTATGCCTTCTGGATCACGGTGAATTACCGCGAAGCCTACGGGATGCATGCATCGAACGGCATCCTGTTCAACCACGAGTCGCCCGTCCGCGGGGAGACCTTCGTTACCAGGAAGGTAACGAGGGCGCTCGCCCGCATCAAGGAAGGGCTGCAGGAGAACTTTTTTGTCGGCAACCTCGAGTCGTTGCGCGATTGGGGTCACGCAAGAGACTACGTCGAAGCCATGTGGCTGATGCTGCAGCAGGACGTGCCGGACGATTACGTCATCGCCTGTGGTGAACAACACTCGGTGCGGGAGTTGATCGAAGTGGCGGCTGCCGAGCTGGGGATGGATATCGGTTGGCAGGGCAAGGGCATGGAGGAGCGTGGCATCGATCGCGTAACAGGCAAGCAGATCGTGGCCGTAGACCCTCGTTATTTCCGGCCCACGGAGGTCGACACACTGCTTGGCGACCCATCCAAGGCGAACAGGGTGTTGGGATGGAAGGCAACGACATCATTCGCCGACCTGGTCAAGGAAATGGTGGCGCAGGACCATGACGCGGCGAAGCGTTATGCGACGGTCAAGAACGCCGGATACCGCGCGTTCGATCATCACGATTAGAAAGCACTGATCGTGAAACGAGTTTTTGTTGCCGGTCATCGCGGATTAGTTGGATCCGCGATTCGTCGTCGGCTCGAGGCTGATGGCATCGAACCCGTGACCATGGGCCGCGCCGAACTCGACCTGATCGATCAACATGCCGTCGACGACTGGTTCCGGTCAGCTTCGATCGAGGAAGTGTATCTTGCCGCCGCCCAGGTCGGCGGAATTCACGCCAACGACGCCTATCCTGCAGAATTCATCCGCAATAACCTGGTGATCCAGACCAATGTGATTCATTCGGCCTGGGCGCATGGCGTACGAAAGCTGCTTTTCCTCGGTTCATCCTGCATTTATCCGAAAAATGCGCCGCAGCCGATGCGCGAGGACAGCTTGCTGACCGGTCCGCTCGAACCGACCAACGAGTGGTATGCGGTCGCCAAGATCGCCGGCATCAAGATGTGCCAGGCATACCGCAGGCAATATGGCTTTGACGCTATCTCCGTCATGCCGACCAATCTTTACGGACCAGGCGACAACTTCGACCTGGAGAATTCTCACGTCCTGCCGGCATTGCTACGGAAGTTCCACGAGGCAAAGCTGTCGGGATCAAAGTCCGTCGAGATCTGGGGCAGCGGAAAACCGCGCCGCGAGTTCCTCCATGTCGACGACCTGGCGGATGCATGCGTATTTCTGATGCGCCACTACAGCAATCCGGAGATCATCAACGTCGGGTGGGGAAAAGACATCGGCATCGCGGAACTCGCGCAATTGATCGCTGGCGTGGTGGGGTTCGAAGGCCGGCTTGAGTTCGATAGAAGCAAGCCCGATGGGACGTTGCGCAAGCTTCTCGACACGTCGCGCCTTACGGCTCTCGGCTGGCAGCCGACCATCACACTCGATGACGGCGTCGCATCGACCTACGAATGGTATCGCTCGAACAGCGGGTCAGCAGCCTGACGGTACGTTAACGAGTGTGAATCGGTGTCGCTCTACCGCGTAACCGGTGCCGAGCCGTACGAACGATAGTGGCCGCCATAGCCGTAATCGCTGTATTTCTCCGCCTTGCGAACGTCCAGTTGGGTAACAACGATGCCGACAACCGGCGCATCCACCCGCGCTAGCAATTTCAACGCCTGCTCGATCCTGGGGCTCGGTGTCGAATCTGCCTTGGCCACGACGATCACGGCATCTGCAAACCTGGACAGCAACAACGCGTCTCGCACCGGCAGCACGGGTGGCGTATCGATGATGACTCGGTCATATCCCTGCGTGAGAACCCGCAGCGCGTCCGCCATCCGGCTGTGTGAAAGCACTTGCTGCGGGTCGCCAGGAATTGACCCGTGCATCATGACATCCGCCTTGCCGGTACCACCGGGAACGATCAGTTCGGCGAGCGGGCTGTCGCCCTTCAGGAGCTCTACGAGGCCTTTCGTGGTCTCGGGCAGGTTCAAGGCCATGCTGATCGAGGAACGGCGTAGATCGGCATCCAAAAGCAGCACCTTCTCGTTCTGCGCAAAGGCGTGGGCGAGGTTCATCGCGACCGTGGACTTGCCTTCGCGTCCGACCGCCGATGTGACGATGATGACCTTATAAGGCTCCTTGTGACTGCTCAGGGAAACAGCCGTCCGCAGGGAGCGGATCGATTCGCTGAACCCGGATTCGTCACTCCCGAAGAAAGCGTTGCCGTAGAAACTCTCGCGATTACCCGTGAGCATCGGCACCATACCCAGCAATGGCCGCTGGAGCTTTCCCTCCACGTCTGCATAGCTCCTGACGGATTTGTCCCAGGATTCCAGCAGGACTGAGATCACGATGCCTCCGATCAGCGTCGAGAAGAAGACCAGCAAGACAATGCGTCTCTTGTTCGGCCAGATGGGTTCGCTCGAAATGACCGCAGGCGAGACGATGCGAGCCTGCGCCGACTCCAGCTCACCCGTCACATCGGCTTCGCCGATGCGGTTGTAGAACAACTCATACAGCGTGCGATTGGCATCCACCTCCCGCTGCAGCGCATTGAGCTCGGACTCCACGCTGCCGACCTCCTGGTAGCGTTGCCGGGCGGCGGCAAGTGCTTCGACCACAGCGGCCTCTTCGGCCTGGGCCGACTCGAATTCATTGCGAATCGCGGTCGCAACGCTGCTCTGCTGAGTACGCAGGTTACGACTCGCCTCTGTCAATTCGGACTGCGCGGCGATCATTATCGGATGCATCGGCCCGTAGCGATTCTCGATCTCTGCGACCCGCTGCCTGGCCCGTGCCTCGGCCTGGCGAAAGTTCTGCACCACCTCGTCGCCCATGATGGCCGGAATGCCCTGCAGGTCCTCAGATGCGGCAGCCACGGCGGTCGTGACCTGCAGATAGGCAATCTCGCTCTGGGCAAGCGTCTGTCTGATCGCCACGAGTCGCGACGTCAGATCATTCACTTCCTTGGCAGGCAGGGCTCGCAGGCCCTCGACATCGACAAGCTGCTTCTGCTCGCGAAACGCCTGCAGCTTTTGCTCGGATTCACGCAACGCTCGTTCCATTCCGCCAAGCCGTTCCGCCATCCAGGCGCCGGCGGATTTGGTGACGTCGACTCGCTCGGTCAGCATGCGCCGGATGTAAGCCTGCGCATGAGCGTTTGCCACGCGGGCGGCGAGCTCCGGCTGTTCGGATTCAAAATAGACCCGCACGAGCTGTGTCCCGCGAATCGGCACCACGCCCAGCCGGGCATAGTAGGCCTTGATTGCTTCAGCCAGCGGTCCAGATGAAGTCGTTGCGTGTTTTCCGGGGAGGTCAAACGGCAACCACGAGCGCCAATCCGCTATAGATCCGGAGGGTTTCTCGCCGGCGGCGAACTCGGGCTCATCGAGCAGGTCGAGGCTCTCGATAACCATCTCCGCCAGGGGGCGCGAATCCAGTATCTCCACCTGTGTTTCGAAATACTGCTGGCTTCGGCTGTCGAGTTCGTAGACCTCTTCGATCGAAATCACATTTGCCGGCTGGGACTCGATCAGGATCGTTGTCGATGCCAGGTAAATCGGGATGATCGACAAAGCGTAGAACGCGGCGATCAGGCTAGCCGTCACGGTAAACGCGAGAATGGACCATTTCCTGCGTCGGACGCCGTTCCAGTAGCGGGTCAGCCGGGCGACATCGACCCGCTCACCCTCTTCCCAATAATCCTGCGTCAATTGTGTGTCTTGATTCATACCCGGATCGACTAGAAAAAGCTCTGCTGGACGGTGATGACATCGCCCGCAGATACCGGTGCTGAGAGTGCGGTGCGAGTTGGTCTGGCACCGGGAACATCACCCCGGATCCTGTCGATTTTTTTACGGTTCGCCCGATCCGTGAAGCCCCCCGCCATGGCGATAGCCTGCTCGACCGTCATTCCGGGCTGAAACGTAAAGCTACCCGGCTTCTTGACTTCTCCATGCACGAAGAAAGGCCGGTATTCACCGATCGACACGGTTACATCTGGATTAACGAGGTACGGTCCCTTGAGACCGCGCGTGATGAGTTGTTCCAGTTCAGCCACCGTCAGGCCTTTCACTGTCAGTTCGCCGAGAAACGGGTAGTTCAACTTGCCAGTATCGTTGAGGCGAAAATTCATACTCAGGTCGTCCTCTCCGAACACCGTGATTATGATCTGGTCTCCCGGGCCGAAACGGTACGCATCCGAGACGTCTTGGGCGATCACGGTCGAGTCCGCGAACAGGCTCAGAACCAGAGTGATCAGGAACAGCCGCAGCAGAGCGGCAGGCCGGGGAGAACTGAGATTCACGGTCAAAAGCCTCCTTGAGATTTCAAAGTCTGCATTCCCTGCCGAAGCGCCAATCCATAAACACTCGATTGCTCCTAACCATGCGGCGACGGATCGCCCAATGTCGCAGCCGATGCGAAACCCCGGTATCAAAACGTCATGTTGGCACGCAAACTGACGACGTTGAGGTCAAAATCGAATCTGTCGATATTGCTGTCCTGCGAGCCGATGCTGAGCGCAAACTCCCATTCCAGCCAGCGTCGCATTCCGTAGAGCAGCGCCAATCCGTGTTGGTTGAATGTGTCAGTTCGTGCCTCTACCGCGCCACGAAACTCCTGGCGGGATTGAAGGGCTGAAAGCCGGGTGATGATGCGCCCGGTCCAGCGATGATTCCACGCGACGGAGTATTTCGTATTATCGATGACGTCCCCCGTAAAGGAGGTGATCTCGGATGGGTAGCGACTCGTTGCAAAGTCCAGGTGCGAATCACTCCGCAATGACCAGCGCACATCCGCCGACCAGTTTGGGCCGGAAAATCCAGGACGAGCACCGTCGTCGTATGTTTTGTCGATATAACCGGATCTCACCGTACCCGTAGACTTGCCAGTGATTTCCCAGGTCGCGCCGAAATCCACCCGGTGTTCCCTGCTGTCCAGGCTGGGCTGCAGGCCGCGGTCCACCTTGTAGTCAAAGTCATCGGCCTGGACACCGAATAACAGGGACGTGCTCGGCATCACACGAAAGTAAAACGTTGTGCCACCGTAGGTGTGGTCGTAATCGAAGAACCTCGTGCGTTCACGATTATTGCTGTATTCCAGCTCGCGCCGCCCGGCATCAAACACAAGGCGGCCCTTCGTTCCGGTGGCACCGTAGGTAAAACGGCTGACGAACTGCGCCTGGTTGAACTCGTCCGGCTCGCTGAGGAACGTGCCCGGATCTGTTCCAAGCCCCTCGCTCAATCCCGTGCCCCGCTGCTCGTGTCCATCTTCAAAGGACACGCTGAGATCGAGCAAGCCGCGTCGACCTAACTCCAGCAATGCTGCGGCCTGGATTTCGTGGTCGTCATAGTTGTCAGCGCTGCTTTGCGCATATGTGCCGAATTCCCCTCGGTATCCCAACTGCAAGCGATGTCGGCCCGGTTTCATCACGGCGAGCACACCGGGGGAAAGAATCGTCACCAGCGACGCCAGTTCATCAACCGCGCTGCGGAAAATATTGTCGTCGTAGCGAAGTTCCGCGAAGATCGAAGGCCTCAGCGCCTGATGCTCGACGGTCTCCGGTTCCTGCGCATAAGTCACCGGCACCAAACCGTATGCACCCAGGGCCACCAGCGAAAGGCTCTTCGTGCAGAGCCGGTTTGAAACCCATGCCATTCCGGGTGTCTCATGCGGGAAATTCCGAGAAAAGCAACCGCAGCAATCCTGTTGGCTAGAGATGAGCACGCTTGGCTAATTCGTGGTTACCGTGAATCCATAGGGTGCGGCGCTGACAACCTGGCCGTCGCTGTAGGTGACGGTCAGTTCCTGGTCGGAAAAGTTGTAAACGACATAGCTGACGACACCATTCTTGTCGAACGCCAGCGCCGCCGGGTAGTCGGACGTGAGCGCCCCTGTTCCCGTCATCAGGTGGCCCAGGCTGTTGAAGGCATGGATCCACTGGTAGGTATGCGCTTTCGTTTCCCCTTCTTCTACAACGTAATCAGAGACCGTGTTGTAATCCGCGATCGCCGCTTCAGGCTCGGTCATCGCCCAGACGTTCCACCATATGTCACGCCACTGGTCGTCAGGGAGACCGGACGGCTTGATATTCGATGACTCGCTCAGACCAAGCCTTACATAATCAGCCAGGTAAGCGGGGTACTGACCCAGGTGCAGACTCAGTGCATTCGAAGGCAATGCCTGTATGCCAAGGATATGGGCGAAGGCCCCACTGAACCAGGTGGAAAAAGAAGTCCCCTCGCCCCAGATTATCGACGTCGCGATGCGGTTATAGCCGGCAGGAAAATTGTTTTCTGCCGCACCGACATTGTTGTATCCGTCGATGTTGTTCCAATATTCCCAATAGGCTGCCGTCGTGGATGCATGGAGGTAAATCCCCCTATCCACCAGGTCTTGCCGGCCGGTAACCAAGCCAAACAGGATGATGGCGCCATAGGCAGTCGCGGCTTCCGAGGTTGATTCGTTATTGTTCCCGCGCAAGAAGTTCGCTGGACCGGACGCCCATGAGAAGCCGTTGGCGGGATCGAAGTTCCGGAGATAGGGGAACATGGGATCACTGGCATCGGCGGCATAATCACGAATCAACAGCTCGATCATCGGCCCGTACTGATCGGCGCCACACCAGTCGAGGTCCCGTCGGCAGATCTCGGCGGCCGCGCGCACAAAATACCCGTAATGGAAGTGATGGTCGTTCAGCTGTTGATGCGCGGCGAAAGATTCCTCGAGGCCGAGCAACGTGTCCCATTCATCATCGTAAACAAAGTACTTTGTGACATCGAGATTGCCGTTGGTTTCTGCGGTAAACCAGTCAGCGAGTTCATCTTTCAACCAGGCTCGCAGTTGCGTCGCCTCGACCGTCATGCCGATGGAATCAGCGATCGCGATAAGTTCCGCCACCTTGCCGTAATTCTTGCCGGCCCAGTAAGTGTCGGTGCGGTCGTTCCACGCGGCAGCTCCCTGCTCGATGAACTCGCTCACCAGGTTCTGCAGTCTTTCCGGATCCATCGTGCCGTCAATCGAAGGCAAGGCTGGCAGCACCCCGACGAACGGCAATTGGTAGTCGAAGCTGTCGGTCCGGACGAACTTGATCGTGCCGCGGGCACTCCGCACATCGACACTGGCCGCCGGCTGATCTCCATTCTTCCAGTGCAACGGGTGCATACCGGCGATCGTCTCGATCGGCGCGCCCTGACCGTCGAGGTATTGGTGGCTGACGGTTACGGAGTTGTCGCTCCGGTCGACCACGTAATCAATATCGACGGCTGCAACCACCGCCCGAGCCCGGCTCTCGAAGTAGCTGGCGATCTCGTCAGTGGGAGTGCCTTCCGTCACGGGGAGGTAGGTCAAAGTCAGCTCATTGGCGGCATTCCTTACGACGATTTCGTTCCCGGAAGCATTACCGAAAGACGTAGCGCCCTCTCCGGTCACCAGGAAGTTGTTGCGATTTCCGGCAACACTCGTCCAGATGCCAAGGCTGTTTCCTCGCTCGTAGAAGACCCCTTTCTCGCCACCGCTGGCGCGCAGCGTGCGTACGACCAGCTCTCCGGCATGCGCCTTCACGTAGACGTACGGAGATCCATGCACGAAAGTGGCATCCATGATCGCTTGGCCGTTACTCTGCCACTCGACGGTGACGGAGCCGTCGCTATGATCTCTCAGGAAGGCGTCCATGTTTGAGAAAACAGTATTGCCTACCGCTATCCCGTCGAACACCTCGGAAAATGGGTCTGGAATCGGATATCCGAAACCGTTGACCGAGGCACGAATTCCGGAAGGGATACCCATCACCCGAGCACCCCTGTTGGTGATGCGCGCCGTGATCGGATCCGGTGTAATGTAGGCGGCGTCGCGCGAGTCACCTATCGACATCTCGCCGAGGAATGGAATCGAACCCCACCATTTATGTGTGGGTGTCGGCTTCTCGGCAGCATTGCCGGTCAATTGGGGACTCAGAGCAGTCGGCGTGCCGGTCGGAATTCCCGTTGTCGCATCGCATGCCTGAATCGCCGGCTCCACTACGCCGGCGTTGAAAATCCAGTTGCCATTGTCGACGACGCAACGGTAACTGGCCGGGTTGATCGTGTTGGATATACTCCCGGCACCGTAGGCGACGATATTGTCGCCCCCGTCGGAACGCGCCCCCACGGTGATGATTCTCGACACCGACGCCGAGTTTCCTGCCTGGTCGGTCGCTGTGTATATGATTGTATAAGTTCCCGCCCCCGCGCCAATGGACCCAGTTGCCATGACCGCCACCGAACCGTCGACGCTATCCAGGGCCGATGCGCCGGGATCTGTGAACGGGGCACCCTGCTCGAGACGTACCGAGATGGGACCCGCCAAGGTCACGACCGGTGCCGTCGTGTCCGCCACGACAACGGTTCGCCTCGCCGTGGCGGTATTCCCGGCAGCATCCGAAGCGACGTAAGTAATGACGTAGGTACCAGCGCTTGGGCCAACGGCACCCGTGGTGACGACGGCTACTGAACCATCAACGGTATCCGTCGCAGTCGCACCCTGGTCAAGGTAATCGGTGCCCTGCTCATGATGGATGTCCGCAGAGCCCGTCACCGTGATCACCGGCGGAGTTTGATCCAGCACGATCGCTGGCTGGTCGTTGCCACCCCCGCCGTCGCAACCCGGCAGAATGACGAGGCTCGAGGCCATCAAGAAAATCAAAAAGGCTAATCTGCACGGCCCATTGCGCTCTCGCGACGAAAACCATGCTGCGGAGAAGAAATCGGCGAGACGGCTTGATTCTTGATGCGTCATGAACCTTCGATTGCGCCACATAATGACAGCGTTGTCAATTTGCCAGGCGTTCGATAGCGATTATGCTGCGCTGCTCCGGAGGGCGGTTACATGGCGGTTCGATCTGCGTCGGCGGAGTCAAACAGTTCCCGAACCGCTCGAGCCCTTTCTTCCAACGTCCCTCCTGACATCAGGTAGGACGGCACGGCTCTCGCCACCGCCGCGACGAGCGGCAGCCCGTCTCCCGCATGCGCCAGCTGATTGAGACCGTTGGAGTACAGGCGAGCCGCAGACTCCGCATTGCCGATACGGCGAACGAACAGCTCCCTGCCATTCAGCACCGTGTCGATGAAAACGACGAAACTCAGCGGGCATACCTGGTCCGCGGCACGAGCCGGCAGTTCATAGGCAGGAACATGCTTACTGGCGATCGTATGTTGCGTGCTGGCGGGTAACACCGGGGCACACAAAGGCTCAGTCTTGAGACATAGCGCGTGCGGATAGGGCTCGATATCCAGAGTTGACGGATCGATCGGCGCCAGTTCATCGCTCAGGTACTGGAAACCGCTGTGGCTGAGACACCATGCGAGCGACGACTTTCCACTGCCCGACTCGCCGGAAATAATCACGCAGCGCTCAGCCCTCGCCAGCGCAGCCCCATGAACGAAGAACAAGTCGGCGCGCAAGAGCTGCAAGCGCTCGGTCATGTCCTTTTCGAATTCATAGAGGAGATCGTAGCTATCCCGGCAAGGTATTTGCGTCTCGCCGCACGACAGCATCCAGCCACCGGAACGATCGCCAGGAGACACCTCGTACGAGAGCGCCGGTCCGGCCTTCTCCTCCCCGGGAATCAGAAACGCGGAATAGCACTCTCGAAGCAGCGTGCTTGCGGACTTGTCGCCGCAGTGCACGAAAACGTCGCATCTCAATACGCGCAGTACGAATTTCAACGCGCGCTTCCGCGAGATCCAGTCAGGAACCGTTTGCGGAGGCAGTGACAGAACGGCAGAGGCGCCCGGGAAGCGCCGCGATCGGACTCCATTTTTTCCGGCGGCAAACCCAACCGGTCTATTCGACTGCGCCGAATGCCCAGACTGCGTTCACTGGCGCAGGGTGCTCACGTTTCAGCCGCCTGGGCCTCGGCCATTGCCTTTGCCCTTGCCTTTACCCTTGCCTTCGCCTTTACCTCTGTCTCGAACGCCCTTATCACCGCGGGGCGACCCACCGGAGGCAAACGACGGAACGGCCCGCAGGGTCAAGACTACCGGCGCCACGTAAGCAACTTTCTTTAAGAATTCCCTTCTATTTTCCACGAGGCGATCCCTCACATATGTGAAAAGCCTTAATAACACGGAGTGACAGCGTTGACAAGGAGTGGGCAACTCGGGTATCGACTTCCGTGACGAAAACCTCAATTTATTACCCCTGAACGGCTTGCAGGGCAGAGCAACCTGTCGATGCACTGCTCGCTGCACGTTCAACGGGCCTTTTCAGGGCATTAGGTCTTATAACCCGCCCTAGTGCCCTTCGTTAATCGATCAGCGCCAGGGCTCCGAACTGGGCAACGGCGGACTGAACGTCGTCCACGGCGGTCTGGCGTTCGATCCCGAAAGCCGTTGCAAGCTCAAGAGCGATCTCGTCCGTTCCGAGGCCGTCGCTAAGACACTGCCAAACGAATGATGCCGACGAATTCAGCTGATGAACCGTGCCAGCAGCCTTGTCAAGGATGATGAGCTCTCCATCCGCGTTTTCAATCGCGAGGTCCGGACGTGGCTGCAATAGCATTCTCCATTACTATGGCCGCGGAGTATCAGTAACCACTGGGGGCTTGATAGGGGCGTGCCGGGAATATTTTCATTGATCCGAGGCGTGCGCCCCGATGAATCGATTGCAGCGAACCAGACTTTTGTCACGCAACTGCTTCGATACTATCACTGCGGCAAACCCGCCGATGCGAAGCAATATGCGCTTCCCACAGGCGACCAGGTAGATTTCCTCTGTGACGTCGGGCTTGGACCGATCGCTTTTCGCGTATACGGCGACGATTTCCGCCGCTCCGATCCAGACTTATTCGCTATCCTGCAAAGTGCCGACCTCACGACGCGCGTCATCTACGGGCAGCTCGAAAAAGCAACTGTCGAGTTGGTTACCCGACTGCGAAATGTTGGCGTCATTCCCATTCTCCTTAAGGGCATTTCCACCTCGGCCCAGTTTTACGACCCTCCGCACCTGCGCGTGATGGCCGACATAGACTTATTGGTGGAAAGCTCTCAAGTCGAGCTCGTCATGACCGAAGTGGCCAATCTGGGTTACGAGATCAAAGACAAACAATGGCAGCTATATCGCACCTTTGGACACCATCACTTGCCGGCCGCGACGCATCCGACAACCGGTGCAACAATAGAAGTGCACACAGGGCTGTTCGGATCCGAAGAATTCTATTCACGGGAAGCTGTATTTCAGCGCGAGAGTTTTGCGGGCCAGGCCATCCCATTCGATTATCACGGCATCCCTGTCGCCAGATTCACGCCGGAGTTCCAGTTCATATTTACTGTGTCCAAGTGGAGCGTGGACGACGACTGGGCCACAAACTTGACCGGCATAAATGATGCGATTCATATCCTGCGGGAATCCGAGTCGCAATTCGATTGGCCAACGATATCCGGATGGACAGAGGCCAATCCGCATCTTGTGCCGATTATCAGCGCGCTGATGCATTACCTGGAGCAAGTCGGCATCGTCACAATGTCGCCTGAGCTTCAAAAAGCGCTTGCGGGTGCTGCTCAAGAGCCCAGAAAACGGACAATGGAGCTACTGGCGCGCCTGCTACACGCCTACCCGTTCAATGCGGACACCATGGCTCATGGGGGTTATGCACGCTGGCGCGCACATGCTCTATGGCTGCACTTAAGCAAACCCGGTGGGAGCGACTTCAAGATTCCGATGGCAATACTGCGCGCGATGTTAAGGTCTGCGAGGTACGGCCGTTACAATCCAATCGTCGTCGTGCCGTTTCGAATGAAAACCCTACTCTACCGAGTGAAGCGAAAATACCAGGCCGTCCAACTCTCAAACTGATTCGGCGAATCGACCTGAGTGATCCGGATCAGTACAAGCTCGCGCTCCGGCGAGGCCTCGCCCGTACGATCAATCAATTATTTCCTCGTCGCAGCCAGACCGCGGCGATCCACGATCGCTTTGTTTCAATTCGTCGATGAAGCCCTGAGCGACTACTTCCCACGTTCTCGGCAGATTCTCCAGCCTTGATGACCAATCCGGCCACCAACCCTCATTCAAGCGCTCCTTCAGTATTTTGCAAGCTTCAATCAGGCTTGCAGCAGATGTCGGGTTGAAATAGATTCCTTGGTCCCCGCAAAGCGCGCGCGCATATGGCAAATCAGCAGCGACAATCGGAATTCCGAGCACCATTGCCTCGACCAACGGAAGGCCGTAACTCTCGAGCACGGACGGGAAAATCAGCGCATCAGCCTTATCGTATTCTGAAAGACACTTCGTCTGGCTTAGATGCCCCACGCAGAAGAGCCAGCCCGGCCCGTCCGGAAAACGACTCCTTGGCACCGTCAGTACAAGACGATCAATTAAATGCTCCAGGTCTTGCGACAAGAGATTCTCGAAAATCGTATGATTCTTGTGAGGGTAGCCTGCCGCCGGGAAGAATAGCCGCAAACCCCGCCCAGCCTGACGGTTCACGGAAACACGCCTGGACGGCGCAAACCAGGACGGCGGAGGCTGTCCTATCACCTTTATGCAGTTACGCTTTGCCCAGTTTCGATAAGAGCCCCTCAGTCCCGCGGCCATTGCATCCGATTGCGTGATCACACAATTCGCATAAGAAGCATTGAGCCTCGTAAGCGTGCGCATGACACGAAAGATGGCAGTCCGACCCGCCCAAGGATTTACTCGCGGAGACTGCAAATGCGATTGGTGAACGAGAACCACCTGCTTGCGGCTCGTACGCAGTGGCACGTCACCAAGCACGATCAGGTGCTCTCCGATCTCGAAAAAACTTCCTGGGAAAAGACATTCGAGGACTCTACTGAGAGCCTTCGGCCCTTTGCGCCGAAAGGGCAACATCTTCAGTTTGTCGGTCCTTGGAACATACTCAGCCACCGGGCCTTTCTCCGGAACATGGCAATCCATCCTGGCGTAATCAGTCTCGAGCGTTTCCATAGCTTCAAGGAATGACACGACGACCTGCGATGCGCCCAATCCCGTTACATTTGTGGCATGAATAGTCAGCACGGTCATGGACACTTCCTTTTCTTGACGCCGGCATGCACCAACAGCGCCAAAGGCCTCCGTTCGAGCGTTTCATCTCGAGGGTCCTCACAACTTTTACATACCGTGATAATCAACGCGCCGGAGCTCCTTCACAAAGTCGGCCCGTTCAGGGTTATTCAGACTTGGCTTCCAGCGAACCCCGGTTTCCCATCTCGAGTCGTCTCTGGGGAGCAGCGTGCGAAGATTTGCCGCCGGCGTCCGCAATAGGTCGGGGGAATAGCCACACCAATGACAGCGCGACGAACAACGGCACCAACAGGCCATTGAAAAACAGTACCTTAATTACCGTGGTCAGACCTTCCCTGTAGAAGAGCAATGCCAGGACCGGCAATGCCGAAAAATAGGTTGCCCGGTAAAAACGCGAGTGCCGCGCTTTCTTGCACAAGAAGCCGTAGTAAAGGCCAATCGACGCGATAAATATCGGATAGAAGATTCCGAAGTTCGAATACAGGCTGACCAACAGCGACTTCGCGCCGAACGGTGACTGCACTTTCTCGTCAAAGGTAATCGCACTGATGAGTTCGACCTTTCCGGGAAATATGGCGGAAGGAACGAAGTGGATAACCGCCGCCAACAGGTCGTTAGGTACACCGTAAACTGGCCTGCCACCAGTGCCTTCCAGGTACAGATTCCCGGACACGGAGGTAAAGAAAGGCTCAGCGAAAAACATCGCTACCAAATTAGCGCTGCTGAATTCCCGACCCCCCTCCCTGGCGATACCGACAGCGATCATTGCCAAGCAGGCAATCACGCCAAATGCATAGAACCAGACGTTTTTCAGAAGCCATCTGTTGTTTGATACGAGGCCTAAAATCAAAGCCATGAAGCCCAGGACGAAGAACATCCTGGAGCCCCAACCCAACAGCAACACAGAGCACACCATGAAAAACGAAAAGAAGAGAAGCCTGATCTGCCTCGCAGAAAAATAATTCACAAACCACGCGGACAAGAAGATGCATGTCGAGAAGGGACCAAGGATAAGGATATTGTAGGTGCTGTAACCGGTGAAAAAGCCAGTACCTGACATACTTGCCATTGCCGCGAAGTACATGATCAACGCGGCGAAGCTCATTGCTACTATCTTTGGAACGCTCGTCTTAAATGAGCCATTGTCGGCGAGGCTGGGTCTTGATTTCGTAAAGGTCTTTCCGAGGCGATAGCCGACCAGAAAAGATATTAGTATGGTCAGCCCATCCAAAGCGTAACTGGAATCAAAGTATCCCGAATCCAGATATCTTGTTGCGTTATCCAACAATGCGCTGTCACCCGCCAGAAAATGAAAAACAACAGCTGGCGAGACTATGTAGAAAATAAAGCCAAACAAGAAGAACGGCATGGCCCCCGGAATCCATGCGGTTTGTTCATTGACTGGACGCCGCTGCCTCATTCTTGTAAGCGCTTATCCAGGCTATAGGAACGCAGCGATTTCGGCCTACGGAGTTTCATTTTTATCGCAGCCGTGTACGAGAACAGAATCGCAGCATGGAAGTAGCCCCCTTGTACTTTTTGTTCCCGAGCAATGCGGAACAAGGAGAAGCCGTGCCTGAATATCGAACGCCAGCTCTTCACGAAGCCATCGGTGCTGTATTCAATCAAAGGTTCTGCCAAGTTGGCGTAGCAACACCCGGCGGCCAGTCCTCTCAACCACATCTCCTTGTCTTCTGCATTCGGGTAGCGTGGATCATACAGTCCCGCCTTATCAAAGAACCTTCTGCGTATCATTACCGACGGGTGAAAAAACTGGATTTTCAGGAAAGGCAGCGCGCTCAATTCGTCATGCGTAAGTGGATGAGAAACAGAGTTCACTCTGCCGCCGCTCGCGTCCAGCAGGTAAGCGCCCGTCCCCAGCACATCGATCTCTCGATGCGCCTCCAGGAAACCATATTGCTTGGCCAGACGCTCGGGCAAATTGATGTCGTCGGCGTCTGCCCTCGCGATGATGTCGGCGCGCGCCGTTCCAATGCCTTTGTTGAGGCTCGCAGACAGCTGCAGGTTGGTTTCATTGACGATGAGCCTGATCCGGCTGTCTTTTTCGGCGTAGCGTCGAACGACCTCTGCTGTGGCATCCGTCGACCCATCGTCGACAACGATCAGTTCCCAGTCGACGAACGTCTGGGCGCGAACACTATCCAAGGCTTCGGCAATATTCTGCTCCTCGTTAAATGCCGCCATGACGATAGAGATTCTTGGCGTGACTGAATCTGCCGATGTACTTGTCACGCTAGTGTCGCGCGCCGAGTTCTTCGAGTTTCGACATCATCACCCTTGCCGATTCCAAATCAATGTCCTGCACCGAGACATCAACGCGAGGCGGCGTGCCGTGATCCGATGCCCGCAGCATACTACCCAGGGTGCGGAGCGCATCCTCTTCGGTGGCACCCTGCAGCCTTTCAGGATTGTCCAACAATTCTTTCAGCTCCTTGAGGCTTTCGGGCTTATAGATGCCCCTGAAGCCATCGAAGTAAATCGACCCCAACACGATTGCCGGAATCCCGTACAGAAGCGCCTCCAGCGCTACCGTGCCCGTCAACGTAACCACAACTGACGCATGTGTAATAAGGTCATGAGAATCCGCATTGGTGGCCGCGAAAATCAACCCGGGCATATGGAGCAGCTCACTGTAGAACTCGATCGGCCGATAACCGAGCATCGGCGAATGCTCCTTTACCACCAATTCCATGTCCGCCGGCAAGGCCGCAAGAATATTGCGCAGCGTACTCGCCTGGTCCTGATAGTCGAATGCCATGCCCTCGACCGTTATCTCCGGCTGCACGTGCAGGAAGTAGATTGCGTACTTTTTGGGTCGAATCTCGCTGAACGGTTTCTGGTGCTTCAGCAGATAGCGCTTGGCCTTCCGCCCTCTCACGTACCTCGTCAGTTTCGCAATTGGCGAGAATACGTTACTGGGCAGCACCTGTGGATTACTACTGTATGAACGGGCGCGCTCTCCGAGCCAGCTGCCGTGACCGGAAAATGTACGTGTGGCCGAAAGTCTCCTGAAGAAGCCAGGTGCGCCCTTTGCGTGTTCTGTCTTCAGATAGGCAGGTTTCGTTTTCTCTGCTCTGATTGTGGCCAGTCTTTTCTCGACCTTCGCCAACTCGTCGCCAGTCATTGGCTTGTCTGGCATTTCCGCATACGCGACCCGCGCCTCGTGCCAGTCATAGCCAATCCCGGTCTCGAGATATAGGCGTTCCGGCCAGAAACGCGCGGACATGAAGCTTCCGGCCGATATCCCTTTCTCTCGAGCCAGGCGCCAAGCCATCCGCGTCGGCGCAAAGCTCGTTTCCACGAACATGAAATCCGGCTGGAGTTCATCGATTTCCGCTTCGAGTCTTTTCGCGAGGAGATACATGAAGCTCTTGCTGCGGGACCCATTCCAGATTACGGGAACGGTATTGATCGCCAGGTTCAAGCTTGGCTGACCTCGAAAGAAACGGTCCACCAGGATGTCTCTTAGTACGAAGTTCTCACCGATTCGTGCTTCCAGCACTTTCAGGGCTCGAGCCGTCTCGACCGAGTCAAATTCAGCCGCATCAAGCTCTGATCGCTCCGGAAGAATATTCTTCACGGCGTCGAATACACCGACCTCCTCCCCAAGCTGTAACTCGTCCTTTCCCATAGTCAGCAAGACCGATCGGACCGCTCCTACCTTGCGGAAAGCGTTGATATATTCTGCGTATTCTTTGATCTGTCCCAGGTGACAGAAGAGCAGAATGTTCATCTTCCTTACTCCGTAATACCGTCGGCCCAGAAATTACGCCTCGAACCGGGGGTTCGCTACCAAGCGCATCCGGCTCTGGAACGATCGATCCTCGGGGGAGCCAATCGGCCGGATTAACGGCGGTATCGAGCCGCAATCGATAAGCTGGCGATAAGTGACTTCAAGTAATGTTGGGTCGGCGGTCGAGCTTCTCGAGAATATCTTCGATCAGCAGATGTTGGCGAATCGAGTTTTCGAGCGAAGGCAGGGAGCACGTCCCTTTTTCACATATCTCACCGACTATGTCCCCGATCTGATCAGAAAAATACGGGAACTGACTGAGAATCACTTCATCTTTCCTGATGGTCTTGTAATCAAAAAAGTATTTTTCCCCGTCAACATCGATGCTCAGACCCGGGGCCGCACTCTCGCTGGGCCTGTCGATCAACTTGAACGTCTTGTCACTATCTGCATCCGCGAAAACCCACTCGCCGAGCAATTCCTCATACCCGGCCCGCTTGCTTGGCCGCACATCGGAAGTCGTGGTGCCGATGCCGACCCGCGCCCGAGTAATGTTCATATGCCTCTGAAACACGTCCATCCAGTGCACTGCGTTGCATGCCAGCCCCCAACCCGATCCTGTCAACTCGACCGACCTCGCCTCCTCTTCAAACATGCAATCGAAAGCCTTGCTCCCATACATCCATTGATTGACGAACGTGGGGACACGTTTCAGAGACAAGCACTCTTCAAACTCTTCGCGGTTCTTGAACAGGTACTTTTCCAGGATGACGTATCGGGGGTTGAGCGCCAGGCACTGCTTGTAGATCGAGAGCCTGGGTTCACAAGATGTGGAAACCACGAAGATGTCGATGGGTTGTTGAACTTCTTCCACGGAACTGCACAGGCTGATGTCGGCAATCTCGAGTTTCCGTAATTCCCGGAGCCGGACGTCGCTATCTACCAGGCACAACTCCGCGCCAGGCCACTTCTTCGCGATTCCCTCCACATATCTCATGCCGATATTACCGACACCAATAATACAAATTCTCATAACATGTTACTTTCCATCCACGCATGAACTTGACGATGTTCAAGCAGTGTCGGGAGTCGAGAAGAAGAGCCCCGCACCAGATCTTCAACCAGTTCGCTCAAACCAGGCTTGTGATTACTGCCGGTGTATTCGAGGAGCCGGCTTACAGGTCTATAGGTCCGGAAAGGAATGTCATGATCGGGCTCACGCACCTCCATCGCTTCAGCAATACTGAACGATTCAAGGGGCTTCGCCTCGTACACGAGGCCGTCATAACCATAGAATCTCAACGAGAAATTCTCGTGCGATCCATAGTTCATGTTAATGACCAAGGGCACATCGTTATCGGTTGACACGACATAGGTCGGCAGGGCACTTCCCACCTTCTGGGCTGGCCGAAATGCTCCGGCGAGATACCACAGCAAGTCGATGACATGGATACTCTGTGGAATCAGGGCCGCTATGTTCTTCTCGGGAATGTTGGCTACGACCTTTGCGATCCCGCCCTGGTCGAAGATTTTCTTGACGAAATCGACCCAGTAATAATATCTCCTGTTCATGAGAATGGAGATGTCCTTGTCCGCATCATAGCTAGAGACGTGAGAAAAGGGTTTCTCGCAATAAACCCTTCCTCCCAACATATTGCAGACTTCTTCATGAGACGCGATGTTGGTGCAGACCAGCCAATTGTCGACTGAACGTGTTATCGCGGAAAACTGCTGGACCCTGAGATGGGGGAAAGACGCCTCGAAAGATCTCACATTGGGGGATGACAGATCGCGACTGTAGACTTGTGGAACGATGCCTTTGGAGGCCAGGACCTTGCAGTACTCCCTGGCCATGTACGCGCATCCTACGATTCCCCAGTTATTGGACACAGACGTTATCTCGCGAAAATCTTGAGAGCTCGTCCACGAAGATCTCGACGATGTGCGCGATTTCATCATTGGACAAACCGAAAGAAGACGGCAGGCTTATCGCGTTGGCTGACAGTCTGGTGGAGACCGGATAGGGCCCGGTTCCATAATCCCGGTAAGGCGCCATCTGGTGCATAGGATAGAAACCAGGGCGCGCATCGATGCCGCGAAAGCCAAGGTTGGTTATCAACTGATCGCGAACGCCATCCTCATACCCGTCGAGGATGATCGTATACAACCAGTAGGAGTTCTCCGACCAGTCGTTCTTGGGCAGCAGGTTTATACCCGGGTGCGCTGACAGCAGATCATCGTAAGCCTGGAAAATTGCTTTCTTGCGGCCGAGGAGTTCCTCGACCCGATCCATCTGGGCCACGCCGACCGCGGCCTGCATGTTGGTCATCCTGAAGTTGAAACCCGCATGATCGTGCCAGTAGCGCTTCTGCGGATTCATGCCATGATCCCTCAGGATCCGGGCCCGTTTCGCCATTTCAACATCCCTGAATACCACCATTCCACCTTCACCCGTGGTAATCGACTTGTTGGCGAAGAAGCTGAAGCAGGTCGCATCGCCATCCAGACCTACCCTGCGGTTCTTGTAGGTCGCACCCATTCCCTCCGCACAATCTTCGACGACGAGCAGCCCCTTCTCCCGCGCAAGTGAGATGATCTCGTCAATGTGTGCCGGTTGGCCATAAAGATGCACCGGCATCACTGCCCTGGTTCGCGGCGTGATCCGGCTTCGGACGTCATCCAGGTCGATCGTCCAGGTATCCGGGTTGACATCAGTGAGCACTGGCGTGGCGCCTGCGTGAATGATTGCGTTGATGCTGGCGCCGAACGTGAAGTCCGGGACGATAACTTCATCGCCGCGGCCTATACCCAATGTGGTCAGGGCCAACTGCAAGGCGACCGTTCCATTGGAAACCGCTATTGCATGCCCGCCCCCAAGATAGTCGCTGAATGCCCTTTCGAACTTGCCGATAAAGCTGCCCTGGGACGAGATCCAGCCACTGGTGACACATTCGAGCACATTACTGATTTCCTGCTCACCGACATCCGGCTGCAGAACCATGAATTGCCTGATTCGTGCACGCGTCGAGAAATCCACGATGCGATGGGCTGCGTCCACCAGGGGTATGCAACGGACCCCTTGTTCGAACAGCTTCCAGATCGCCCCGATCTCGCAGTCGAACGGCAGATAATGCGGCGATTTATTGAAGAACGCCGAGTCGTGCGTGATCAGGTCGCTCAAGCCGGCCCCACGCAGGAGGTCACGGCGCGCGTCGCCATCGGTCAAGGCTCCGACGAGTTTCCGGTCTTGATTCACGATGAAGACGATGCCGAGTGTATTGGCGTTGATGGTTTGCAGCACATCGTGAAAAGTCACCGGCAGCGTTACCAGCAGGCTTTCCAGGGGAATATTGCTTCTGGTGGTCATATTGTTCGCCCGAAGTGGCGCATTCGTCTTTTCACGCTAACGATCGGAGTTTCGATCCGACAAGATTTGCCTGCTGCAACAGTTCTTCCGGTGTGCAGCCATAAACTTCGACGGAGTAATAATCGAGCTCCGGTTTCAAATGAGGCCAGAACCACGCATGATCCCCAAAAGGCTTGTTGGAATCCTCCAGGCCATCGTTGTCGCTGAGATGGAAGCCCGCGATCCTGTCGCCACACACCTCGAACATTCTTGACGGATCGAACTTCAACGAGTTGGCCGATACCTTGAGATGCGCAACATCTATCAGCTGCATGACGTTTCCAGGCAATACAGCCATGATCTCACGACATTCCTGCGGATCGCACATGAGCAACGGATTACCAGAGAATTCCTCGGCATTCTTTGCCGAAAGCACATTGTTCTCGATCATGAGCGTGATCCCGGCCTCGGCAGCGATATCCGCCAGTCGTGTCACCCGGCTGACGAACGTTTCGATACATTTTTCGCGATCAAACAGGCGCCGACTGGGTATTCGCTTCCCCAACTCGTCCACCTTGGGATCGAGCAAGAATCCGGCGTGGAAACTGTAGCGATCGCCACCAAGCACTCCACACCATTCGAGCGCCAGTTCGACATGGGCGACGCTTCGCTCACCCACCTGCGGATCGAGCGAACCGAGATTGAGAACGAACGGATTTTCCGGCGGCGGGAAGTAGTTGTGAATCTGGAAGTCGATAGCCGGCGCCAAAGCCTGCAAGTCGTTCAATAGTGAGCCGGAGTACGCCCCACCCGAAAGCTCTACCGCCTTGATACCTGCGCGTGACAGTTCCAAAGACACAGCATCGGCGGTCCTGCCCCGGAAGCCGCCGGTTGAAACATAGATCATGTGGCTCTCGTATTTGGAGAATGATTCTGCAAGGCAGGCCTTAAAGCCCGAACAAGGGATGGCGCATAACCCTGAGCGGCATCAAAGTTCGACCAGTTCATCTTCGCGAAAGTCATGAGAAGCTGTGCGGCCGATGACTTCGTCCCAGCGCATGGGCGAGATGCCTGTCCCAGGTCGTTTGGCCGTGATGTTTTCCGCGCTAAAGACTTCCCCCGCAGCGATCGGCCGGCTCGCGACGAGCGACTTACGCATTACCTGCATGTTGCCACTTTCGGCTGGAGTGCAGCGCTTGATCCCGTCGCCCAATGCAACTTCGATGTTACGTACTGCGGTGACCAGCGCCATCAGGCCATCGGGTTCGAGGCTCGCTCTATGGTCAGGTCCTGGAAGATTTTGGTCCATCGTGAAATGCTTCTCGATGACGCAAGCTCCCATGGCAACCGCAGCGATCGCGACCTCGATTCCTGGCGTATGATCCGAGTATCCGACGTCGACGCCCAATGCGTGTTGGATGCTCTGCATGGCTCGCAGGTTCACGTCGGCCATAGGCGTAGGATACTCGGTGGTGCAGTGCAGTACCGTGATCTTGGAACGGGGCGTGCCGGCTTGCTCGAGTGCGTCTATTGCCGCCTCGATGTCCCCCAGTGTCGCCATACCCGTAGACAGGATAACGGCCTTTCCTTGCTCTCCGATTTTTCGGAGATAAGGCAGATTGGTGATCTCACCCGACGGGATCTTGAAATGCTCCTGGCCGAGCTCCAACAGCAGGTCGATGCTCTCCAGATCGAATGCGGTAGAGAAAAACCCGATGTTGCTTGCCGCGCAATGGGCGATGAGTTCCCTGTGCATATCAGAGGTCAGTTCGAGGCGGCGAAGCATCTCCGCCTGTGATTCCGTCTTTCCCGTGTTTCGGGTCTGATACTCCGCTTTGGTCGCCGTGCGAGTCACCAGCCGGTCTGCCCGAAAGCTCTGGAACTTCACAAGATCCGCGCCCGCCCGGGCTGCGGCATCGATCAATTGCCTGGCCCGCTCGAGGTCGCCGTTATGATTGACGCCGGCCTCGGCGATGATAAGTGTTCGTTTGCTCATGACTTGTTTTGACCTACAAATTTGCTGTGATCGGGCTGATCATGTCGCACGCACAGGCCTAGTCCCAGTACGCAGTTCTTTCCGATCCTGATGCCGTCCTTGATGACGCAGCCGCTTCCCACGAAACTGCCTGCACCAATGGACACACTGCCGTTCAAAATTGCGCCGGTCGAGATATGGCAGTGGTCATCGACGACCACATCATGTTCCACCAGCGCGTTCGTATTGATGATGCAGTTCCGGCCCACCCTTGCTCCCGCATTGACGATCGCGCCGTGCATCACGATGGTCCCTGCACCGATACTTGCGTGTGCAGAGACGTGAGCGCTCGGCGCGACAATGCTTGGCGAGGAGAACCCAAGCTCGATCACCTGGTGGTATAGCCGGATGCGCGTGGACGGCGAGTGAACCTGGCCGACAGTAACCAATGCAAATCGATAGTTCTCGGCCAGCCGAGCCAAGTCATCGTCGGTTGCGATGACGTCATAACCAAGGTGCCGCGTCCGCATTTCCTCCGGCTTACCGACCAAGCCCACGATCTCGTACTCGCCGGATTGTTCAATAATATCGATACAGGCATGAGTATGCCCGCCGGCTCCGATCAGGAGGATGCCGGGTTTACTCACGGGCGTCCAACAGGCTGAGACCGAAGACCGTGGGTCAACTCTTTGACCTCACCTGATCTGGCCTTGATTCATGGCATTCTTCTTTCGGTGTTTGTGTTCAGGCTGATGACAGCCAGACTTAGACAGAACATTCTTGCCCATATTGCCTCGAGACTCTATAAGCGCTCCCAAGAATTCTAAAGCCTTTCTTGCCTTGAGATCCGAGACGCAATTCATGGTCGTGGTCCCAGGGAAAGAACCCTCATCGAGAGCAGCATTAGTGGCTATGACCTATCAAGGCATCCGATGCATTTACTGATGAACTGTTCTGCAGGTGGCCCAAGATTGCCTGGGTAACCAACATAGCGCCTGCATCAGACAGATGGTCATCATCCCGATAAAGCAGACGACCGTCGCCTTGAACAATGCACCGGTTTTCAAGGTCGTTATTGCAGAATATTTTTTCGGGGTATACGCGGAACAGGTTGGGATGTTGTCCGACGCTGTCTAACGCTTCGTACGCGTTTCTATTACGGTCCTGGAATATTTCGTGACTGGTTGACCCTGTACTTAGTTCGAACGCGTAATCAGGATTTTGCAGATGATAGTTCCTGACATATCGAGGAACGTCCCAGCCAGCTTCTGGTATCGGATATACGAGAATTACCTTTCTCCCCAAACTCACAAGTTTTTCCAAAGAATCTGCATAAACTTGACCGAGAGGAGTACGGTGGGTCTCCCCCGCTCGATAGCCAAAGTGGCGGTCGGAAGCTACTTTTATGTTCAACCTTTGTTCCTGCTCAATGCCGCCTTCGCCGTTATCGAATCGTGTAGCCTCGATATATAACGCCCACCTGGCTACGACGATTATGTATTTAATATCCGGGCGGTTCTCCAGGAAGCGATAGACGCTTTTGTTGTGATTGAAGCATCTGTATTTGTCTTCGACGTAGACGTAAACGTTTTCGACGGGTGGACATCCCCGCTCGGAGCCTTCGATCAGACCTACATTCTCCCGTTCGAACGCGCGCTTCATTTCGGCAGAAATCGCTGCAGCGTGGGAGTCGCCCATCAGGTACGCGGACGCGTTATCGCTCCTAACAAGGACGCATGGCTCCTCGATGCCGTTCCCTCCGTTACCACTTACCAAGCATGCTTGCTTCCCGGGGTGCTGCGATTTCGCGCCGGAGATCATGGAGAGAAGCTTGCCATCTATGCGACCCGGCCATCCATCACTTGAGTGTCCAGCGAATCCGATCGAGATGAAGAACACCGAACCGATCGCCGCGAAAGAAAAAATTGCCCTTCGACCGATGATTCCCCTGGTCCTGAATGGCTTTTCGACGAATCTCCAGCTGAGGAACGCGAGCACGATTGAGAGAGCCGCAAGAATCAAGAAAAGCGAGGCATCAGGGCTCCTCAGACTGCGATATCGCGCGAAAGCGAATAAAGGTTGATGCCATAGATATGCGCTGTAACTAATCAATCCAATACCAACCAAGATACGGATCCCAAGTAATCGGCCGATAACCGTCGTAGATGACGAGAACAGGATAATCAACGCTGTCCCAATAGTCGGTACTAGTGCGTAAAGCCCCGGGAATGGGACAGTCTCATCGAACCAGAATACCGCATAACCAATCATCAAAAGGCCGATTATTCCCAGCGCCTCATCAATATATTTATGAGGCAAGACTGCTCGCACCGGGTTCTTACGATAGAAGAAATAGAGAGCGATGCTTGCACCGATCGCTATCTCCCAAATTCTTGTTATCAGAAGATAGAACGTGGCGGTCGGATGATTATGGGAGCCCCATTGAGCCAACAAAAAGCTTGTGGCCGCGGTCATTATGAACAAGCTTAGGATCCAGCGCTTTCCGAATCTCCACATCACCATCATGAACAAAGGGAAAAGAAGGTAATACTGCTCTTCTACCGCGAGGCTCCAAGTATGCAGCAGAGGTATAAAGGCGCCAGCTATTTCCCAATAGTCGGATGTTTTCCAAAAAAGAATATTGGAGGAAAAGGTTGATACGGCGATCAGGCTTTGCGAAAAGCCCCTGATCTCGGATGGTAGCAGCCATATCCAGGCGAAAGGCAGGCAAACCAGCATGACTAGAAACAGCGCAGGCAACAAGCGTCTGGTGCGCCGCTCGTAGAAATTCACAAGAGAGAAAGTGCCGCGCTCTATCTCAGCGAGAATAATTGTTGTTATCAGATATCCGCTTATTACAAAAAAAACATCAACTCCGACAAAGCCACCGCGAAAGGCTTGGAAGTCGGCATGAAAGAATATTACGGGGATTACGGCTATCGCGCGCAATCCATCAACTTCTCTTCGATAGTCCATCACGCCCATTGCGTACGGCCTCTGTGATCCAGTCCATCGGATCTGCGGAGTTCACAAGATTTGGATGCTTGCCGGCGTTTCTTTGGAGGCATCACGATGTGTCCGGGCACCGCTAGCAAACACATTGGGCCGTTGAGGTTTCTTTCGAGTGACTAGCCGCGCCACCTCGGATGGCGGGCCTGCGCCGGATCGCCACAGGATCGCGTACATTCCATATTTGAATTCCAGTTACAGGAATTTCAGGCGTAACCACGCGCTCAGGTCCACTAGGCGATTGAGCCTGTGCAGGCTGTAGATGCCGACCAGCACTGTTGCGATCGACCCGATCAGATAACTCATGGACGTGAACTGGGCCGAGAGATAAATGACGGTCCCGCCCATAAGCAGGAGTACCAACATCAGAGACCAGTTTCGCGAGGTCAGCTTCAGGCCTGTCAACTTGTGGGCGACACGCGAAACGACGATGAAATAGATCAGATAACCCATCCAGAAGCCAACGCCCGCCATGATCAGGCCGAATTTCTGTAGTCCCAGGACCACGGCCCCAAGGTAAACCGCGGTCCATACGCACTGGACCCCAATAGCAATACCACCGTGACCTGTGGCTAGAAAGATGAAAACGATCGGTACGCTGACGAGCTTCAGAACATCGCCCAGCACCTGCCATCTGAGCATCTCCGCCGCGGGGCCAAAGTCTTGCGAATAGAGCAGATGAATCACCCAAGGGGCAAACGTGATCACAGCGATCAAGACCGGCCCGGCGAGTAGTAACGCCATCTCAGCCTGCTCATTGACCAACCTGCTTGCGTTCCTGTGGTCACCAATCGCCCTGGTCAGACGCGGGTAATAGTCCATGGCCATGGCGTTCAGCAAGAACCCCACATAGGTCACTGAAATGGCCCAGGCGGCCTGGAAAAAGCCACTCGCTTCCAGCCCGAGTTCGCGCAGGACAATAGAACGCACGAGCAGTTGAGTCAGAAGCGTAAGCAGACCGGCGGCCATCAGCGGTATGCCCAGCTTCAGCATGGCAAGCCATTGCTGCTGGATCGCCGCATGGTCGTACGCCGCATGGGAACGCGGTAGCTTCGCCACGTAGTAGCTCGCGACAACGAAATTCACCGCCGGCGCGGTGAGCACAAACCAGAGTACGCCCGCCTCGCCCAACCAGTAAACCGCCGCTATGCCTGCGGCCGCCGCTACGAATGCACTCACGATACTGACCTTGGCCAGATCGCCGATTCTTCGCAGGCCTTGCAGGAGTGCTGTCTGCGATCCGGACAGTAAGGTGAGGAGGATACCGATCCCCAGCCAGGCTACCGCACTGGTCTGAGTGGTATCGCCGAATACCCACCGTGCGACCGGCTCACGCAGCAGCCAGAGGGCGGCCATGCCGGATATCCCGAGTAGCAGGCTTCCCTGCCACAGGGCGCGCCGGACGATAGAGAGCGTCTTCGCTTCGTCTGCACATGCGGCAACTTGCCGCACCCCACTACTGGCAATGCCACAACCGGCGAGTGTGGCGGCGACGCCCATGATGTTCAGGTACAGCCCCATGAGCCCTATACCCACAGGCCCCAGGAGCACCGCCAGCACTTTGACCTTGACGATGCTGACGATCATGTTGATCGCCGAGGAACCGCCAATAATTGCGCTGGAACGAAAGACCTCTCGGTGCGATGTCATGGATGTCGTTCGACCAATGCGGAGCCTGCCCCTTGCGAGGCTCTTACTTTTCCGCGATAGCGATCAAGGTATCTGTCATGCCGATTCTCTGCAGCATATTTGAATACGCACTATCCAGCTCTTCGGTCGACAACATGCTCCAGTTGATATGTCCACCGGGTCTTTTTTCTTTCAGCCAATGCAGATGGTTGGCTAAATTGTATCTTTGAAAGCCGCTGATGACGGTGTTCCGGAAATGGGCGCGGTCGAGAAACGCCGTCAAGGAGGCGCGGTTGTGTAATACGAGATGCTCGCTCCAGAACGTGAACTTCTTGAACTCCTCGAGATCGAGGTAGGCAAACAGGAAATCCGCAGCATGCGGCACCTCGATAATGATCTTGCCACCCACCCGCAGCTTGTCGTATGCGGTCTTCAGCAGGTCGAGCGGATCGGTAAGGTGTTCGAAGACGTGAAAGAGCGTGATGACATCCAGTTCATCAGACGGAACCTCCGAGATGTCACTGTATGCCTCGTAATGCTGCTTCCTTAACGAGTCCAACGCTCTTTTTTGCGGCTCCACGGCGATGACCGAAGCAGCGAACGGCCTGAGGAGGTCAAGAACCCCGCCAGCGCCAGCGCCCACGTCCAACCAGGCCTTGTTGCTGATAAGGGAAAGAAACTGCTCTTTGCGTCGGGAGTCGTCCGCGAAAGAATCGACCAGGGCTCTCTCCCGGTTATCCTCTTTCCAGTAGTGAGGGAACTCGTGTTTCTCAGAGTAATGCGAGATATTCATGTGTTCAGACGTCGACGTAAAAATCACGCCTGACTTGCGGCACCGCAAAACAGAAATATCGTCCCTGTCTCTTACTCTCGGGAAATATTCCTCGATCGCCGTTTCATCGCAAACGCCCCAATCACATAGTGTCGCCGCGACTTTGTTTTCCATTGCATTTTTCCAGGATTCAAGAGACAAGACTGCCTGACTACGGGATTACAAGACTTTTCTGAGGCCTGATTCGGGAGGGGGCGGTGGATGACGACTGCGTATCGTCAAATGCTCCAGCCACCATCGACCACAATGTTCTGGCCGGTGACATACCGCGATGCATCACTCAGCAAGAACGCCAGCGCACCACTCAGGTCGTCCGGCTCAGCCATCCTGTTGCCTGTGAGGGTCTTCGCGCAATACTTCGCGACAAACGACTCTGGTTGATTGTCATGGACTCCGCCCGGGGACATGGAATTTACGCGAATGCCGTGCTTCCCCAGGTAAGAGGCGAGATATTTCGTCAGGCTCAACAAGCCGCCCTTGATCGCAGAGTATTCGACCGGGCTTGTGAACCCCGCATCCTCATAGAGGTCAAATCGCGGCGCCATGAAGCCGTAGATGGATGCGATATTGACGATCACTCCCCTCTTCTGCCCGACCATGATCCTGGAGATTTCCTGGGACATCAGAAAATAGCCGCCCAAGTGGAGGTTCATGTTCTCGCAGAAATCCTCGTACGTGACGTCTTCGAACTTGCGGCCGTAATTCCTGTTCCGCGGGTAGGCGTTGTTCACGAGGGCATCGATCGTCCCGTGCCGGTCGAGGATGGTGTCTATCATCGCCCGGATCGATTCTCGACTGGTGATGTCCACCCTGATGAATTCGATCCGGTCGGTACCTAACTCGGTTACCAGATCTGCCTGGACACTCTTGCCCGAAGACTCGTCGATATCGGCAATGACCGCCGTTCCGCCGTTTTCAATGACGGACCTGACGAAGCCTCTTCCGACGAGGCCTGCTCCGCCTGTGATGACGACGATCCTGCCCTCCAGGTCAAATCGTGATTTCATCGAGTTTCACAACCCTGTGTTCTTTCTGCGAAAGATTCGCCGCGATCAGCACTTTCATTGTGTTCAGAACGAGCTCTGGCTCGATAGCCGGCTTCCCGGTCCTGATCATTGTGATGAAATCGGCCAGCAACCGCCGGAACATGGAAAAATTGTCATTGGCTTCTGCGTGAAAGCGTTTCTTGTCGCTCCAGAAGTCGAACTGCAAAGTCTTCGCTGAATTTCCCAGGGCGTCTATGTAAATCAGAGAGTTGTCTGTATTTCTGATCATCATCGAGGCATGTTTCGCCTGCAAACAGGATATGCTCTCCACGTGGAAACCGGTCACGCCGAAGATCCCGTCCAGCATGTGGATCCCGTACTTTTCGAGACCGTTGACGACCGTGCCCCTGATCAGCTTCATCTCACCGAAACTGTCAATCCCGGCTCGGATTTCGTCCAGCTCTTTCGCATACCTCCCGCCCGCACAGGACATCAACCTGGCATCCCGAAGGTACTTCCTGAAGAAACGCAACTCCTCGATATCAAGACTCAAAGGCTTATCGATGAATACGAACTTACCATTCTCGAGGAAGCTTTTTGCCAGCGGATAGTGTGTCTCGTAGTCATCTCTGGCGATGATCACGCCGTCCACCTGCTCCACCATGTCCTCGATATGCGCGACCGGGTGCGGAATCTTTGCGGCTCTTGCGATCTTTTTCGTCTGCTGGGGATCTTGCGTCCATACATGAGTGACCTGGACCCCTTCGAAACCGAATTCAGCCGGGTCCCGGGCGACAAGGTACTTGTAGATGACATCCCACCCCGAGTCTCTCATGCCCTCAGGATCGTAGCCGTTGATGATCGCCGAGAAAGAGAACGGATGGCCGTTTCCTTCATTGATCCCGATCATCCCAAGCTTGACGGTGGCTACCACGCCGTCCAACCGCCATCCACACAGATATTCTGACCCGTCATGTAGCCAGCCGCGTCGGAACACAGCAATGCCACAGGCCCTTTCAGGTCTTCTGGACTGCCGATCCGGTTCAACATCGTCTTCGCTTTCAGTGCGCCGATGAACTCTTCATTCTTCACGATATCGGAGAACGGAAAGGGGCCGGGGCTGATTGCGTTCACGCGAATGCCGTGCGGCGCGAGAAAACTCGCCAGGTACTTGGTGAGCTGGATGACGCCGGCCTTTGCTGCGCCGTAGCTCGGCGGGTTCGCATGATCTGTTCCGGCGTACATGCGGTAGTCCGGCGCTACGTGCCCGTACATGGACGCGATGTTCACGATCACGCCCTTCGATTTCTTCAGATACGGAAACGCTTTTTTAACCGTGTAGAAAACGCCGTTCAGGCAAACGTCGATATCGTATCTCCAGTCATCCAGGCTGATGGATTCGAAGGAATTCTTCTTACCCGACCAGGCGTTGTTAACCAGGATATCGAGGCTCCCGTACTCCTTCTCGACAAGCGCAAACACTTTTTCCAGGTCGTCCGGGCTCGTAATGTCCAACTGCACCGCAGATGCCCGCACGCCGAATCTTTCACTCACCGCGTCAGCGACTGCGCTGCTCTTTGTCTTGTCCCTCGAAGCGATGACTACGTTGGCGCCGAGTTCAGCGAGAGCCTCGCACATTGCAGTGCCGAGGTGCCCGGCCCCGCCCGTTATGAATACCGTCTTGCCTTTGAGGCTTAACAATTCTTGTAGCGATCTGGACGTGCTGGTCACGCGGGCCTTCCTATCAAAGATGGGTGTTGCGCTGAAAATGTTCCATGACTTTCTCAGCCATCACGAAATCAAACTCGGTATCGATGTCCAGGGCGGTTTCCCTTGGCGTGATTACGGCATACTTTCGACCCAACAATAGAGAGATCGAATCCGGTTGCTCGAACAGCACTTTCCTCGAGATCCCGTAGATCTGGCCGGTCAGTTCGTGCGCCACCGGTTGTTTCTGGCGGGGAAGCCAAGGCACAGCGCCTTCGATGTAAGGTTCTACGACGCCGTCAGAGACCCGCCACAGCCTGTTGGGAGATACGTGTGACTCGGTAAAGGTTGCAACGCTGTCCGCCCTGTCGTCCAGCAGGACCTGAATGCACTCTTCGAGATCCTCTGGCCTTCTGAACGGCGAGGTAGGCTCCAGCAGCATCACGATATCCACGGGTTGATCGTCGCACTCGACTTCGAGAATCGCATGCTTGATCGCATCGATCACCAACGCAGCGTCACTCGCGAGTTCACCCGGCCTGTCGATGACCTCAGCCCCATGCGCTCTCGCGACCTCGGCGATGGGGGCGTCATCGGTAGAAACAACCGTCCTGTCGATAAGGGGGCAATTCAGGGCCGTTTCTATAGAGTGCGCAATGAGTGGCTTCCCCGCGAATGGCTTGATATTTTTCCCTGGGATGCCTTTCGAACCGCCACGTGCGGGTATGACCGCGAGCACCTTTTTTTCCTGCATATGAACGGATCGCCTTAATTAAGGTACTGACCGATCTTCGAAAGCGGCTTCAGGTACAGGGTGTACCAGGCAGCTTTCAGCCCGTTCAGCTTCCATGCTTTCCTGTCCTCTCTATTCGCTCTGATCCTGTTTGCAATTGAGACGTTGCTCTTCCCGCCCACCCGCATCTTGACGAGCACGCGATCGATATAGACAGGCTCGAGCGAGTGCTTGTAAAGCATACGCAGCATCAGTTCATAGTCTGCAGCGGACTTGAAGTCCTGCCTGAAAACGCCATAAGTCTCATAGGCACTCTTGCGGATGAAGAAGGTGGGATGTGGCGGCATCCATCCCCGCAGGAATTTCCTTCGGTCGTACAGACCGGAAATCCACTTCCTCCTGATCTGTTGCGGGTGTTCCCGATCCACGTAATGAAGATCCCCGTAGACCGCATGACTATCCTTTGCCAACGAATTCGCAACGTCACTCAATACATTCTTGTCCGCATAAAAATCGTCGGCGTTCAACATACCAATGATTTCGCCCGAAGCACAGTCGATCCCCTTGTTTGCCGCATCGTACATGCCTTTATCGGGTCCAGTGATCAGTACAGAAATCACATCGCGATTCTGCGAGATTATTGCGAGCGTCCCGTCTGTCGAGCCTCCATCGACCACGATATATTCGATATCCGGATGACTTTGCGAGCGTATCGACTGGATTGTATCGGCGATTGTTTCTGCGGCGTTGAAGCAGACGGTAATCACCGATATCTTGACGGGCTGCGCCCTCTCTTCGTGAAGCATTTGAGGTCCCTCGTCTGGAACGTACGCGAGGTTCTGGATACCGCGCTGAGGATGGCGAATGTTTCATTTCCTGATGTTGAGATCGCCGATTCTCAATTCATCCCCGGGCGCTTCGACTTCATCGCACGAAGCGTCACAATCGTGCTGCATTCCAGATACAGGTAGGCGGGCCTGCTCAATTGACTTAACCATGATGCAGACAAGCTACCGCCCTGCAGTTCCTGCCGGAGCCGCATAAAGTTTGACGGCGGTTGCGGCTTTCAGCCGGCTCGTTGCAACAACCGCGTGTTGATATCAACCGCGACTTCACGGCCGAGAATCTCGACGAGCATTAGCGATCGAGTTTGTCCCCGATGTTCCATGAGAACTCCCTGCAGTGCGGCGAACGGCCCGCGGGATACTCGAACAACGTCGCCGCTGGCCGGAGAATCGGCGTCAAGCGTAATTAATCCGGTCTCTGGGTTCTCGCGGGACTTGATTCCCGCGATGATTGCCGAGGAGACATGCACCAGCTCGAATCCGGCGCGAACAAGCCCGACAACACCCCGTGTCGAGCGCACCGTCGCCAAATTCTGGACGTCGGGCGCAGCATTCAAAAACAGGTAACGCGGAAATAACGGGGTAGCGCGAGTCGCCTGGTACCCGGGGCGGTGCTGTCGGCGACCGTCGATCACGGGCAAGTAACACTCGAAAGACTGCCGTTCGAGGTTCAGCAGAGCCGTGTGCTCCTCGCGTGCCTTGGTGTAAACGGCGAACCACTGGGAGCCGGGAATGCTCTCGCCACCACCGAAACCTTCTTTTTCGCTTGTCACCCGAGCGGCCATCGCACCTTGTGTTTACCTGGTGAACGAAAGGGCCCGGTCCCCGGAACTCCGGCAGAAACCGGCCCTGGCATCAGGCGAAGTCCATGGCTACGGCGCGCGCGCCCTGCGCCAGGCGCCGAACGCCAAGGAAATACGCTGCGCCAAGCGATGCGAACAAGGCGAACATTGCGCCGTCGGAAATGCCTGCGTAATGACTGGAAAGGCCGATGAGCCCCCCGAGCAGGGCCAGCGCCGCCATGACCAATAAGGTTTGTCTGATCGACAAACCATGATCCTGCAGCAAGTGATGCAGGTGCTGTCGATCTCCAGCGAGTGGCGATACACCCTTGAGCACGCGTCGCAGGGTCGTCGTAATAACGTCGTACACCGGCAGCGCCACGAACCAGAGTGCAGTGACGGGAGAGATAACAGCGCTCGAGTTCTGGCTGAGCGCGAGCGCGTGCCAAACGACAGCAAATCCCAGGAACATGCTGCCCGCGTCCCCTAAGAACGTCCGGTGCCGTCGCAGGCCGCGGAACGGCAGGTTGAAGAGGAAGAACGCGCCTATGCTGCATAGCAAGGCAAGCAGATTGGCTGGCAGCGCTCCCCCGGAGGAAATCGCAACAACCAGCAAAAACCCGAGGGCAATAAAAGCCAGCACTGAAGCAAGGCCGTCGATACCGTCGATCATGTTCCAGGCATTAATACCCCCAACGAATACGAGGACCGCAAACGGCATCGCGAACCAACCCAGCTCGATCACGCCCGTCGCAAACGGCGCACCTATGTTCTGGACCGTCAGTCCGGCGCTGGAAATCGCCATGGCTGCAATGACTATATGAATCGCTAGGCGCAACATCGGACTTAGCGGGAACCGGTCATCCAGTGTTCCCATGACGACGATCAGTGCGCCGCAAACCAAAAAAGCTGCATTCGCTTCCAACAACACTGGATGGGCGGCGAGAACAAAAAAATAGCCGACGAAAATGGCGAGCCCGCCGATCATCGGCACATTTTCACCATGGCGTTTCAGATGACCTGCCTTGTCCACCAGGCCTATAGTCACGGCGAGTGGCCTGAATTTAAGTAACGCAAGGTAACTGCAAAAGAAGCCCAGCAGCGCCACGGTCCAAGGGGAGATGTCAATCATGATTTGATGCGCCCTCTGGGGCTGTTCTCCCCTTATAGGTTTCTTATATCGCGGCTCTTTTTCTTCCCGACTTGCCGGGATTCCGGCATTCTCTCGTCTGGTGTTTTTAGGGCTGCGGGAAGAAACGCTATCAAAGGTTGACAGCGCTGTCAATTTTTTGACGGCATGGTTGATTTTTATGTGCCAGAACTCTGTTTTACTTAATGCAAAGCGCCACGAAGTCTTGTTAGACGGTGCCGTCGCAGGCACTTCGCTAACCGCAGCAAAAATCGACGCCACGGCCCTAACTGAACAAGGGATCAGGAGGTTTATGCCCGCGTCGGAAACGGCTCACTGGTCCGTCGCCAGCCGATAGAGCCGCACATAGTCGACCAGCATTCGCTGCGGGAAAATCTCATCGTCGATGCCGCCGCCTGCGCGACCCCACATCCCTCCGACCGCCAGGTTCAGTAACAGGTGAAAGGGGTGATCGTATGGCCAGGATTCCCAGCCGTCATTCTCGTTGACGTAGGTGAAGTACAGTGTGCCGTCCACGAAGATCTCGATCTTCTCCGGCGACCACTCGACCGCATAGACAAGCCAGTTCCGATCTGGCGCGTCGAGCAGAATCCTGGCCTTGCGCTGCTCCCAGTTGATCCAGTAGTAGGCCCGGTTGTGCACCGTGCCGTGCAAGTGGCCCATCTCATAGCCGACGTGTTCCAGGAAGTCGATTTCGCCGGAATTGGGCCACGCATCGCAGGTCTCACTGCCCTGCCAGCGGTCACCTTGCTGGCACATCGTGGCATAGCGGAACGGATCCGTCGGCAGCATCCAGATCGCCGCCCATGTGCCCTTGCCTCGAGGCAGCACCGCTCGTGCCTCGAATCGCCCGTACAGGAAATCGCCCTTGCCCTGCGTATGTATCCGTCCCGAGGTATAGGCGGCATTACCGTAATCTTCTTTGTGCGCCTCGATGACCAGGTGCCCGTTCTCTACCCGCAGCTTCTTTGCGCGCGCCGTGTAAGCCTGGTCCTCGTCGTTCTCCACCCGGGCCGGCCATTCGTCGATGCTCCATTTGCCGGGGTCGAGTGCTCCGTCAACCTCGAATTCATCGCTCCAGATCAATCGTCCGACCTGCCGCGCGCTACTCCCGGGACGAACCACCAGCGCGCTCAGCACGGGCTTACCGACCACCGCGGCGAATTCGACATTGAGCTCGCCATCGGTGAGTTCGACACCCGGGATCGTCACGCTCAGTGCCGACTCGATCTTTCCGTCCCGGGAGCTCATGACGTCCAGGCCCCGGATGACCGGTTGGGCCTCCACGATGACATCGAACACGCGCTCCCCTCCGCCGAACGGCTCGTGCTCGGCAAAATGAAACGTCAGTTCGTAGACACCGTTCGGCATCGGGCGATCGATCTCCACGTCGCCCTCGAGAAACGTCTGGTAGAGAAACGGGTCCTGGGAGCCCTTGACAGTTTCCAGCCTGCCGGGGGTTCCACCCACCACCGATGACTCGGCCTCGTACGCTGCGCCGTCCGTCGCCTCGTAAGCCGGCCGCCGACGTTGACGGCCCAACCTGCCTCCATACCGCTCGCCTCGCCCGTTTCGCTGCACAGCACAAGGAGCATAGCCGTAGCGGCGAACTTAACAGACGGAATCCTCATGCTCATCCTCTCCTCGTTGTGCCGGGTCGCGATGCTGCGCACGGTTTACGCGCCGATCAGAGATCGATTATTCGACCGCGATAAACGGGCCGAGCCGGTTGGCGGCAGGCACTCAGATATAGATCGTGCTGACAGCGCTGTCAATATTGTCTAGAATGATCCGCAGCAACAAAAAGATACGCCCTGCCCCGACTGTTCCGCTCACACCCGCGGTCGGTAAAAGAAGAAGCTGAAGACTGCGAGGATGTCATGGACGCAATCACTCCGATCGGAAGCCGTACGGACGATCACCTCCGGGTACATGGCGAATTCGTCGATCTCGCCGGTGAACGTTACTACGCCATCCGCAACGTGGACCAGATTCCACCGTTCTTCATCAGCGTCGTTTCGAATGATGATCACTGGCTGTTCGCCTCCTCGACGGGCGGCTTGACCGCCGGGCGAGTGTCTCCGCGCAGCGCGCTGTTCCCGTACATCACCGTCGATAAGATCCACGAGAGCACGAACCACACCGGCAGTCGCACATTGTTGCGAGCTCATCAAGGCACAGGTTTCGAACTATGGGAGCCCTTCAACCGCGAGCAGGTCGGAAAGTTCGACACCACCCGTAATCTCTACAAGAACACGCTCGGCAACAAGCTCTGTTTCGAGGAGATCAATCACGATCTCAACCTCGCCTTTCGCTACACATGGCTGACAAGCAGTCGATATGGTTTCGTGCGGCAATGCGAGCTGGAAAACCTGGGCGATCGTGAATTACGGGTCGACTTCCTCGACGGCCTGCAGAATCTGCTCCCGGCCGACACACCCTTGTTCACCCAGACCAACGTCAGCAACCTCGTCGATGCCTACAAGTGGACCGAACTCGACGAGGCCACCGGCCTCGCGCTGATGACGCTGTACTCCGCCATTACGGACCGGGCCGAGCCCAGCGAATCACTGAAAGCGACGACAGTGTTCTGCCTCGGGCTCGAGCAGCGAACGGTACTGATCTCGTCCGGACAGATCGAAGACTTTCGTCTCGGCCAGGTGCCGCACCAGGAGCAGCACAAGCGGGGCATTCGTGGCGCCTACCTCGTCAGCGCGACGATTGAACTGCGATCCCGCGCTAACCAATGCTGGCAGATCGTTGCTAACACCCAGCAGTCCCAGAAAGATGTGGTCGCTTTGCGCCTCGAGCTCAAAAACCCGGCCGAGGTCGCCAACGCCATCGCCAGCTCCATCCGCGAGGGCTCCGACAAGATGGCTCGCATCCTGGCGAGTGCCGACGGATTCCAGGCCACGGCCGAGGAGAACGTCTCGGTTCATCATTATGCAAACGTGCTGTTCAACGTCCTGCGCGGCGGGATCTTC